>Ga0209809_1000391_pt1 | contig 40124 bp, 20 predicted proteins | sample YNPMSTMetaG_FD_186172 | JGI IMG/M metagenome (GOLD analysis project Ga0209809, IMG submission 186172) | Anoxygenic and chlorotrophic microbial mat microbial communities from Yellowstone National Park, USA - YNP MS-T MetaG (SPAdes) (version 2) ...
CTAGGGGAAGAAGTAAACGTATGGTCAGTTACCGATTGTGGCCAAAAATGCGGCCAAGTTGAGGCCAAAATTGCGGCCAAGCAAGCGTCGGCAACGGAAAGCACGGAACAGAAGATTTCGACGCAACGTCTTGTGGACTTCCAAGTTACGCCAAGCTTTGCCAACCCCGTCAAACTAGTGCAAAATTGTCCAATATCCCCGGCAGGACTCGAACCTGCAACCTTCGGCTCCGGAGGCCGACGCTCTATCCAGTTGAGCTACGGGGACCCGATGGCCAGGGATGGCAAAAAGTACTTCCTCCCCAACAACTCTTCCCTTCCGTTGGGAGGACAGTCGGCAGGTTTTTCCCCCTGGCGACTTGTCGCTCCGAATGAGCAAGGAGTTCCGTCCCGCTCCGGATGACTTCTCGTCCAGGAAAAATCCGCCCTTTTCCTGGTTCCAGCCGTCCTTATGGCCGGGAAGATTTCGGAGTGGGAGTGGCAATCCGGAGAGGTTCGGGCTTTGCGATTTCGGATTTCGGGGTTGGGATTCGGTCTTTTATTCTTATTCCTATTCCTATTTATCCCTTTTATCCCTATTTCATTCCCCCGGACGGGATTTTTACCGGAGGTTTTCCCAAAAGCATCGGAGGTTGCCGAACGGGTTGGGTTCCGAAATGCTAAGGGATCGCCGCCCCAATCCTTATCCCTAAATTATTAACCTAGCATGGGGTCCTCTTATTGAAAAGTACCCCGGGGGGCTAGAATTCGGGAGGGCATTCCCCAAAATGGGGGGCTATGTGCCAGACCCTGTTAGGCCAGAGTATTCTCTCCAGAGCGAAGGTTCTATGCCCAGGTAATGCAACTGTGGATTTAGCAAGAGGTTACGACATCTTCGCCGCTCCTGGTGGGCCAATAAGCTAGATTTTCTGGGAGAGATTCTGCCCAGCGATCGGCCTGGGCAGAGGGGGGGTTGCCGGGAAGGGGGCCTCCTAAGGGCCGGGAGATAACAGGCCTCCCGGCCACTGGATAGATAAAGGCGGTTAACGTCGGCCGGGCGCGGATGGTTGGCGAAAGGAGAACGGATGGATGGGTCAATGCGGGGACCTGGGGTACCTGGTTCTTGGGCTAAGGAGTTGGTCGAACAATTGACGGCCCACCAACAACGTCTGCGGGACCTGCTGGCATTGCAAAGGGCTAATTTGCAGCAGCTTCAGAGCGAGTTGGCCGCCCTTCAGCAGGCCGAGCAGCAACGGACCAACCCTGTAGAGCCTCCGGAAAACTTCCGTTCTGGCCCCGAGACCCCGCAAGGCCCCGGGGAAGTTGAAAGTTCCTGGGGGGCCCAAAGCCCCCGTGCTGAACAGGATTCCCAGGAGGATTTACGGCAGCGGTATGAGCTGGCCTTGGAAGATATTCGCCGTCTAGAAGCCGAAAATCAGCAACTTCGGGAACAAATCGAACGGAGCCGGGCCGTTTTACCCCCCTCCCAAGGGGACGGCTTGGAAAGCTGGGAGGCCTTTAAACGTCGGGTTTTAGCAGCGCTAGATGCCGAGGAGGCAGAGGCCGGCGAGCCAACCGCTCAGCCTTCCCAGCAAAAACGTATCCAGATTGAAGAGGTTCTGGCGAAGACCGAAGCCTTGTTGGCTGCCAAGGACCAGGAACTGGAGTCGTTGCGACATCTGTTGGAGAACCAGTCGGCTAATTTAGGGGCGGTGGCAGTTGGGGCGGCTGCCGTGGGCCAACTGCTCGACCAGGACGAAATCATCCGGCAACAGCGGGAGACGCTCCAACGTCTGGAAGCTGAGTGGCGGGAAAAGCTCCGACAAGCCGAGGTGGAACTATCCCTGGAGCGAGCCGCCTTAGCCCGTAAACAGGCCGAGTTGGACGAAAAACTCCGGGAAGTCGAAGAACTCCGAACCCGACTTTCTTCCCAGGCAACCGATACCGAGGCCAAAAAACCCCCCGAAGGATGGAGGAAGTTTTTCGGTTTGCCGGAAGGCCGCAAAAAATAAGAACTTCCCGGCCCCGGTATCCGAACCAACACAATATGTTGTGGATAAGCGATTTTCCCCACTATAAGTTGTAGGAATGGGGGCCTGCCAGGTTCCGGTCAAACAAACTTGTGCCTGGAGGGCTAATTCGAGGCCGCACTCCACTCCCCACCGATAAGATGATCACCTGATACCCGAAGGGGGGGTAGACCGATCTGTCCCCCGCAGCCTGTTGCTTCTAGCGGGCCAAGCTGCGGACTCCTTCTCCCAGAGATCTTGCGTTTTTCCAGAAATCTTGGGAAACTTGCGGCCCCTTGGTAGATGCTGTCCCGAAATGGGCACTCCGGCGGGCCCCGAACGGTTTCCAAACCCTTTGTGTTTCCCAAAATGCCCGTTGATTAGGGGTTTTGGCAGGGTGGAGGGTGCCGATGGATGGTCCATCTGCCTAACGTGACTGTATTTCCCAGGAACTGTGAGCACCATTTGTGGTATTCGATCCGATTGTTGGCCCTACATCTGGTAGGGGCCTAGAGGGGTACATACAGTCAAACTAAAAACAGATTTTCAGGACAGCCGCTTATAGGGATTTTGGGAAATCATCCGCTTTGGCTCCCTCGTTTGGCTGATGGGGTTCGACTAAAACGATGGGTTTTCTGCCCACTGATATAGGGGGCATAGGAAGGAGGCAGAAACTTTGAGGGTTCGGCCAAGGCCAAGCCGACTTGAATGGGGTCGCACCTCTCGGCGGATCGGGGAGGCAGAAAATCCAGGTTGCCCCAACGAAGGGTGCCCTACCTAAAGGGGTGCCCTACATAATATGGAGGATTTGGGCGGATGGAACAGAACCTGTGGGGTGGTTGGTGGATGGGGGTGTGGTTAAGTGGGGTGTGCTGGGTGGGGGGGTGTGTATTGGGCCCGGAGGAGGGTGGACTTCCAGAACCTCCGGGTATCCGGCCGATGGCCGTCTATCAAAACCCCCTCCTGTTGGCCAGTACGGATTATGAGCGGGTCTGGGAGATCGTGGCGGATGTGATCGACGATGAATTTCGGATTGAGCGGGAGATGCCGGTCCGCCAAATGGGGGGGGTGTGGACGGAAGGCCGACTGGAGACGTATCCCCTGGTGGGTTCAACACTGTTAGAACCGTGGCGGCACGATGCGGCCAATTTGGACGAAAAACTGGAGGGGACACTGCAAACGATTCGGCGGCGGGCCGTGGTTCGGGTGATCCCGGCCCAGGCAGGCCAGTGGGTGGAGGTAGTGGTTTTTAAGGAATTGGAGGATGCCCGGCCTTTGCAATCGGCTGCAGGGGGAGCCACGTTTCAATACGCCCCCAGTTTGACCCGGATCGAAACTCCGGTGGCAGAACAACCAACGAATCGGGGTTGGATTCCGTTGGGCCGGGATACGGTCCTGGAACAGTATTTATTAGGGAAGATCCAAGCCCGGGTTTCTGGCTTGCCGCCCCAGCCCATCCCCCTCTGGCCCTGGAAGACCACTACCGGGGGGTAATATTCCCCCTAAAAAAGGGTTGCCGGGCCGAAGGGGAAGCAATATCTAGCCGGGGAGCCGTCTCCACCGAAGCCCATTCTCGCAATCGGACGGCTGGAGCCGATTGTATCCCTTGCCCGTTGTAGGACCTCGTCGAGTGGATCCGGTGAAACTGATAAATTAATGTATGGACTCTATGTTCAGTTCGTTGGGGTGGGGCTGGCAAGCGGGGCAGTCCATGGGCCCGAGTCGGACACCTCCGGGCAACCGGGGGCCGGTTCAGCAACCGTGCGGGCCTCGGGAAGCATCAAGGTGAAGGCCGTCCCCCGGCCCGGCGCACTTTCCACGCGAATGCGTCCCTGATGGGCCTGGATAATTTCTTTGCACATCGACAGGCCCAGCCCGGTGCCTCCTTTGCCGCTGGAGTCCGGTCCGGTTTTGGTAGTAAAAAACGGATCGAAGATTCGGGGCAGGATTTCCGGGGGAATGCCGCAGCCGGTATCTCGGATCATCAAATGGACCATGCTGGTGGCCGGGTCATGCCAGAGTTTTAGAGTCAGTCGGCCGCCTTGGGGCATGGCTTGCCGGGCGTTGATGATCAGGTTGAGAAGCACCTGTTGGATTTGGTTGCCGTTAGCCAGGACCGGGGGAACAGGCTGAAAGTGTTTTTCGACAGCAATGCGATATTTGTTCAGTTCTCGGTCGAGCAGGAGCAGCGTATCTTCTAGCAGTTGGACCAGGTTGGTCGGTTCCAGGTTGCCGGAGCGATTTTTCGCCATGCCGAGGATGCTATGGGAGATGCGGGCGGCCCGTTGGGCAGCGGTGAGAATTTTTTCAAATGCCTTTTGCCGGGTTTCTGCGTCCGAATGGCGGAGTCCGAGCTTGGCATAGTTGATGATCGTCATGAGGATATTGTTGAACTCATGGGTGGTGGTGCTGAGCAGTTCGCCCAAGGCGGTCAGGCGTTGGGCCTGGGCTAAACGTTGCTGGAGCTCGGCGAGTTGTTGTTGGAGCAGGGCAACATCGGAGGGGGTTTCTGCCATGGGATGCTCCTGGTTTTGCTGGTCGATATATCCTGACTAACAGGGCTATTTTGACCGGTTTATCTTATCTCTGAAGTTGCCAGGGTTTATCAGGACTTCGTGTCTTAACTGCCTACCAAATAACAAGTTCCGTTATCAACCGTATCGTCAACGCCAAAGCCCCAGCGTAAGCCCAGTCTGGAAAAAAGCCCGGTGCTCAGGCATCTGCGGGCCATCTCCTTTCCCAAGCCTGCCGTTTCCCCAGTTTGCTCTTCTCCTAGAGACGGCAAATCGGTAAAACTTTCCCAAACGGAAACCGTTCCGCCGACAGAAGGAGCCGAATTTTGCCCTGAAGGTGGGGTAGGTAGGTGTGGCCATCCCGGCCGGTCAGCAGGTGCGGCCAGCCGCCGGAAGCCCAGGAAGTTGTTTCCTTCGGCGGAAGTGTTCCCCTAAGTTCCTGGGATGCCCTGGGGCGGTTCTTTTGGGAGAGCAGGAAGATGCCCGCCGGATCCCAAACCTTGCCCAGATGGGTTTCTATGTCTCCCTTGGCTCTTTTGAAGGAAGCACTAAGGATATTAGAAGCCTGCGGCTATACAATCCGTCAGGAATGTCTGGAAGGAACCCCCGGAGGCGCCTGTGCCCTGAGGGGACAAAAGCTTTTGTTGTTGGACATTCGGCTTTCGCCGCAGGAACAGTTGGAGGTGGTGTTGAAAGTATTAGCCGAAGAACCCAAACTCTCCGAATTGGGCATTTCTGCCAATTTAGCAGAGCTGATCGAAGCGTGCAGGTCCTCTAGATAACGCTGTCAGCGATGCTTGTGTTGGCGAACCATTTTCCCCAGCCTGCCTAATTTCTCCAGCTACTCTTGCCATTTATGGAACATTTTAGCCGAAGGAAGGACGGGCATGTGTCCCTGCACCGTAAGGAGCAGTCCCGGCTTGTTCCCGCGTAAACGGGAATCCAGGCAATAGGGACTTCTTCTCCTTTCTTGATTCCCACTTTCGTGGCAGTGACACCCAAAGGGGCCTGGCTTCCTGCGTGCGACGGCAAAGACCCCTCGGCCCCCTCACCCGGCAGTCCCGAAGGCACCACTGGCCTCTCCCACCGCCGGCCTCTCCCACCAGGAGAGAGGCGTTAATCTGGGTTCCTGATTTCGCAGCAGAGACACATTGGCCCCTTTCATTCGGCTAAAGTGTGCCCTGGATTCTTGCTTCCGCAGAAATAACAAGAAGGTGGGCACAACGAGGCCCTGGACTCGCTAGCCGCTCTTGGTCGAGGTCACATACCCCGACGAAATAACAAGAAGGTGGGCACAACGAGGCCCTGGACTGCTGCTTCCGCAGCAGTGCCCCCCTACGGGCTGCGTTCGGCGAAAGTATTGCCATTCGGCTAACTTGTTCCCTCGCCGGAGATACTCCCTTGGAGATCCATTTGCCCGGCCTCCCTGAACTATATCTTTTCCCAGATTGCCAGAGGGGCCTGCTCGGGCCGGTCTAGGGGCGGAGAGGCTATCCCGAAATTCCGCGTTTGGCCAGGTGTACCCCGCCCGGTGATGCCTGGACTACGAAAAATCCCTATTAAACGTCCATGTTGGCAAACCCGAAGGGTTTGGAAACGGTTTGGGGGTTTCGCCGCGCTGCCAAGGAGGGATACTCTCTGAGGCGAACTAACCGTTGGAGGGCGCCGGACTTTCTCCTGCAGACCGATATAGTCCATGGGTCAAGATATATTGTTCTACGGCACGGGGAGTTTGGTAGCGGATAGTTTGACCGGCAGCGACCCGACGGCGGATTTCGCTGCTCCTGAAATCCACCATAGGCATCTGAATCACCAAGCTGCGAATCTGTTCTATCTGGGCAGGCGAGGCGATGGTGTTTAATTGTTCCTCATTCCATTCTTGCCACCCCGGGCGGGAGGCTACCGCAGGGGTTGCCAGGCGGAGCACCTCCGCCGCTTCGCGCCAGGTGGGCAAATCCCGAAGCATATCGCCGCCCAAAATCAAGAAGAATTCTGCCTCCGGCCATGCCGACCGAAAATACCGAAGCGTGTCCACGGTGTAACTGACCCCAGGCCGATCCACTTCGGATCGGCTGATTTCAAACGCTTCATGCCCGGCAATAGCCAATTGCAGCATGGCAATTCGGTCTTCGGCCGACGCCCTGGGCTGATCCTGCTTATGCGGCGGCAGACCGGCCGGCACAAAAATCACCCGATCCAGCCGGCACTGCTCCCTAGCATTCTCGGCCAACAGCAAATGCCCATAATGCACCGGATCAAACGACCCGCCGAAAATACCTATTCGTCTCATCCCCGAACCCTCATCCGATGAACTAAGCCTCCCTCTTGCTTTCCTCAAAAGCCGCCTTATACTGGCAGACACCCAGGCCCGGTGGGCGCAACCTCCCTTGCCGGAACACCAATGGATCTTTTTCCCACGGATGGCCCGTGGGCATCGGAAAGTCCCCTCGCGGGAGGAGATGTACCGTATGAAATCCTATACCGAATATCTGACGATGCACATCCCTCAGCGGATGGATTTTGTGAACATTACGCCTCAGGTGGAAGCTGCTGTGCAAAAAAGCGGCGTCCAAGAAGGCCTTTGCCTGGTCAATGCGATGCATATCACGGCCAGTGTGTTCATCAACGACGATGAACCGGGCCTGCATGAGGATTATAAACGTTGGCTCGAAAAACTGGCCCCGTATGATCCGTCGCCCAATACCTACCATCATAACCGCACCGGCGAGGACAACGGAGACGCCCATCATAAACGCCAAATCATGGGCCGGGAAGTGGTGGTGGCCATTACCAAGGGTCGGCTGGACTTCGGCCCATGGGAACAAATTTTCTACGGCGAATTCGACGGCCGTCGGCCAAAACGGGTGCTCATCAAAATCATCGGCGAGTGAACCTCCCCTGGCCCTTGGGCTTCTGCCTTCGGGGGCCAGAACCGACGTGGAAGAAATTGCTATGAAAAACCGCCGCCGGCAACCGTCGGAACCTCCGTCCGAGTGCCACTGCGGTCCGTGGACACCGGCGGAAATTTGCCGACGCCTCCGCCGTGTATATGGGCCGATCCAACCGCCGCCGGCAGAACCCGTCCTGGACAGTCTGATCCGGACGGTGCTTTCGCAGCATACGTCGGCAGCCGGGTGTCGGGCGGCCTGGGAGAATCTTCGCCGGCAATTTCCCACCTGGCAGGCGGTGCTTCGGGCACCCGAAGCAGCCCTGGTGCGGGTCATTCGACCAGCCGGTCTGGCCCGCCAACGGGCCAAAACCATCCGGGCCATTCTCCAACACCTCCAGGCCCAACAGACCGGCCTATCGCTAGAGTTTCTGCACGATTGGCCCACCGAAAAGGCATGGGAATATCTGCTGGGGTTTCCCGGTGTGGGGCCGAAAACGGCCGCTTGTGTGCTGCTGTTAGGCTGCGGGCGTCCGGTCTTGCCGGTGGATACCCATGTGCATCGAGTAGCCCGCCGCCTGGGGCTAATCCCCCCAAAATGTTCCGCTGCCAAAGCCCAGGAACTTCTCGGCCTGCAGGTGCCGGCCCGTTGGGTGTTGGAATTTCATCTCCAACTGATCCGGCACGGTCGGCAGACCTGTTTGGCCCAGCGCCCCCGCTGCACCCAATGCCCATTGGCCCCAAAATGCGCCTTCTTTCTGGAAAATGGGGCAAGCTAGGTAAAATGCCCTGAACGGCGAGACTTTTCCTTTTGGGAAATGATTATCTAATGTATCGAACATATCGAGTCGATCTAAGGAAAATGCGAGCATATGGGCGTAACGTGTGGCGTTATGTGAAAAACGATCCTACCGCTCCCAGGGTATTAAAGAAAGAAGGGGGTGGATTGCCGTAAGCCAATTGCATCCGGGGGGGTACCCGCTTTTTCCCTGGGATACCGTCTCCGGCCATGTCGCCGATCTTGGTTCCCAACGGGGGGAGAGCAAGGCCTGCTTTGCCCTTGGCCCCATCAGAGAGGCCGCTTTGAGTTGCTCGATCCGCCGAGGAGTCCAAATTGGGTTGATTCTTTGGGGAAGCCTCTGGCTCTGGCCTGGGGCTGTTCTGCTGGCCCAACCTGCTCCACAGGCTTCCGTTTGGACCCGGGGGGACTGTGTTTTGGCTCCCTCTTATTCGGATCGGTTCGGGCCTGGAGATTCCGGAAAGTCCGAAGACCCACAACCTACGGACTCCATCGGGCCGGAGGATTCGGAAATCTCCTTACTGCCTCCGGTAGAGGACGGTCTGAGGCCGGAGCCGGCAGAGCGGGGAGATTTTCTATTCCTCGAAAATGGGCCGGCTTGTCTGGCCGAGGAGCCTTTCTGCCTATCGGAGGGGCCTTTGTCGACGGAAAGGGCTTTTTCTGAGCCGCCAGCCTCATGGGGCTGGAGTGAACTGCCGCCGCCCGATTTGACGGAAGAGGAACTCGAACCATTCCGCTGGCTTCGGTATCGCCGCCAAGTCCACGCTCGGGTTCGCCTGTTTTGGCAAAACATCCAGCAAGACCACTTTCATTTCTACAGTTGGCCCACCGTGCGGGATGTGGGATTGGGACTCGCCCTGGGCGCCGTGCTTGCCAACACCTCGCTCGATCCACACTTCCAAGATTGGTATCAGGAGGATGTCCGCAGTGGGGGGCTGGACAACCTCTCCTCGTTCTGGAAACCCTGGGGAGAGGGGATCTTTTTTATACCCTCTTATGCCGGGCTGGCGATGTTGAGCATCTTCTGTCCAGAACAACCCGTGCTCGGACCAGTCGGCTTGTTCAGTGCGAGGGTCTCGCGGGCGTATCTAGTCGGTTTTCCTTCGGTGCTCTTTTTGCAGGCCATGACCGGCGGCGGCCGCCCAGGCGAACATCCGACCATGTCTCAATGGCGGCCCTTTGAAGATACCAACGGCATCAGCGGCCATGCATTTATCGGCGCTGTTCCATTTATCACCGCCGCCCAAATGACGGATCGGCCGCTGCTTCAGGCGGCTTTCTACTTGGGTTCCGTTTTTCCGGCGTGGTCTCGCATGAATGACGACGTCCATTATCTTTCCCAGGTCTGTCTCGGTTGGTGGCTGGCCTATTTGGCTTGCCGGGCGGTCCACGAAACGGAAACCGGCCAGCGTCCTTGGACATTAGTTCCCATTGCCGGCGGCAATCAGATCGGTCTGGGCCTGGTCTTCACACGATAAACCTCTCCCCGCCCAATGTTCCCGTCTGCCGAGCGGAGGTATTTGCCTTGGATCGCCGCTTGCGCATCCGTGACGAGCGATGCCTTCCCTTGAGCTAACATGTTACCTGTCCGAACGTTTAGAAGGCATTCACGAACAACCCCAAAAAGTCTCATGCCAAAGTTTCAAATTGACTATTCTCCACAGGATGGCTCTTCGACTTGCGTATCGCTCGTGAGACAGAAGCACATCCCAATCCTGAAGTACCTTTCGCACATCAATGTATTCTGCCAAAAAAACGTCTTTTGGCTGCAACAGACCTTTCCACATGACAGAGAGCTCTCCGATCCATTGGTCCTGGGGAATCGCAAAACCGATTTTATCTCGTCTGAGGCGTACTTTTTCCGGTAGGATGCCTTTCATCGATTCCCGAAGGAGATATTTATTGAGGCCGCGATGCATTTTGAAGCAACTCGGCAAACGCATCGTCCATTCCACAAGCCGATAATCGAGAAAAGGCAGTCGGCTTTCCACGCTGAAGGCCATGGAGTTGCGATCTTCGTATTTTAACAATCTAGGTAATCGAACGCGAAATTCTTGGTGCAAATTGGCATTGAGGGAAGAGATCTCATATTCCTGGGCCATATAGGAAAGCAGAATGTTTCGGACGTCTTTCTCTCGACCACGAAAATAGCGATTATTGGCGTGAACAAGATAAAAATACGCTGCCTTTCGAGGAAGGAGGAGAAACAAAGCCCGCAGCAAATAAGAAGGCGTCAACCAATCCCAAGAGAGCCATCGCCATAGGCCGTTTTTCAGAAGACTAACGAGGTGGATGGGAATATGCTTTTGTATATATCCTGCCAGAATTTCGTCTGCGCCTTGCCCATCCAAAAGAACTTTGATCCCCCTCTGATGCGCCTCCCGCATCACACAATACTGCGCATAAATCGATAGAGACCCAAAAGGTTCTTCTTGAACGTAAAGCAAATCTTGCAGATCGTTTTGAAGCGATCGGCTATCCGGCGAAACAAAATGGGGTTGGACCCCTGCATGGCGAACGACTTCCTCTGCATAAACCCGTTCGCTCAAGGAGAATCCAGGAAAATCCGCTGTAAATGTATAGAAATGATTGCTCGCCCCAGGGAATCCGAAGGATGGATCGTCCCGTCGTCTCTTCCTCACCATGCAGACAATCGCCGAAGAGTCCAAGCCCCCGGATAAACAACTGCCCACCGGGACATCGCTCCGAAGTCGCAATCGTACCGCATCTTCAAACAGAGCTAAAAATTTCTCCATGCCTTCTTTTTCTTTTTGAGGATCGACCTCTACTATCGAAGGATGGAATTCTAAATGATAAAACTTTTCTATTTGGAGGCTTCTGGTTCCTAAGTCAAATTCCAAGCGATGGCCAGCGGGGAGTTGGCTAATCGATGTAAAAAATGTCTCCTCCGTTAAATCATGAATTCCAAAATAAAGATAGGGGATGATGACTCGGCTATTTGGAAAGATGGATTCCCAAGGTATCCCTACCAAAGCTTTGATTTCCGAGGCAAACGCAAAGTTCTTTCCGTCCCAACGATAATAAAAAGGCTTTACTCCAAATCGATCTCGAGCACAGAAAAGGAGATTCTTTCTTCGGTCGTAAATGCAAAATGCCCACATCCCATTGAACTTTTCAAGGCAGTCTTTGCCCCATTTTTGATAGGCGGCTAGGATGACTTCCGTGTCCGATTGGGTCTGGAAAGTAAATCCCACTTTTTGAAGTTCTTCCCGGATTTCTATATAGTTGTACACTTCCCCGTTATAAACAATCCACAGCGATCCTTCTGCATAGGGCATAGGCTGATGCCCAGCAGGCGTAATATCAATGATACTTAACCGTCGATGCCCCAAAAAACCAGTACATCGCTGAAGCCCGCTTTTTTCTAAAGAAGGCATTTCCGAAACCAGTTCTTTTACCGTATCCCGCCCCGATGTCGGAATCACCGAATTCCCTTGAAAAATAAGATGTCCTTCATCGTCTGGACCACGGCGGCGGAGTCGGTCCAACGCCTTCTGGCAAACCTCAAGCTCAATTTCTTTCCAGGGAAAAATCCCCAAAATGCCACACATCGTTTCGCTCCGAAAAACGTTCCGGTAACAATTTAGTCCAATGAACACGCCCTTGGAGGGACCTGCTTCGGAGGTCCGATCCCTGGGAGGTATCTGGCTTGGATCGCCCTTGGGTGGGCGTGACAAGCACCCCCCTCCCTTCAGCTAAAATGTCACACGTTCCGTTCCAAAGAAAAATGTAACTATTTAGCCGTATGAAGCAAATCGCCTTCCCCCTGGTGGTCTAACTGCCGCGCAAGCGGGAATCCAGTACGCCTCTCCCCTGGCCGTCGAGAGGCCGGGGGTGCCTTCGGCACCGCCGGGTGAGGGAGCCTGCTGGCACTGCGCTCCCTGCGGCCTGCAAATGGGCGGAAGGGACGTCCGCTCTCCGTGGATTCTCCCTCCATTCTCCTAAAATGTGATGAATCTGGGCTACCCGTTCCTTGGCCTACCCCTTCGACGAAGAAGGAGGTTCGTCCTCAGAAGGAGGTTCACCTTCCGGGAAGATCATGGAGTCGGCAAACGTGGCGGGGAAGTCCGGCTCGGCGGCCAGGTCGATGTGGAGGGCCGTTCGGGCGAGCCGTTCCGCCTCCGCCTGGGCCTGCTGAGAAATCACAAAAAGCCGTCCCCCGGCCAACGCCGTATTGCCCACAAATCGAATCCGTTCCACGGGCAGTTCCGGCGGCAAAAGGCCGATCCGCTGCGCATTCCGCCGACGGATATAATTGCCAAACCCGCCGGCCACCCAAACGGCCTGCAACTCCATCGCCCTCAGCCCGGCTCGGCGCAAAAGCAGTCGGATGCCGCTGCGGATGGCGCCGGCAGCCAGTTGCAGTTGGCGAACATCCCGCTGGGTTAGCAGGATCGGCTCTCCGGTGGCCGTCTGATGAGCCGGGCAGATTATAAATGCCGGTTCCCCCTTGGCTTCGGTCCATCGGTCGTTTGGCGCAGCAGGCGGATTGGCCGACCGCAGAAGCCGACCGTCCGGCCGAAGCAGGCCCAGGCGAAGCAGTTCGGCAGCCAGGTCCACCAGGCCCGATCCGCAAATGCCCTTCGGCCGCTCGCTGCCGATGGTGCGGATATGCCACTGGCCGTCGAAATGGATGCGTTCGATGGCGCCCGGTGCGGCCCGCATGCCGTGCCTGATCCGTGCTCCTTCGAAGGCAGGGCCGGCCGCGGTGGCTGCCGCATAAAGCCGTCCTCCCGCCGCCAGCACGATCTCGCCGTTGGTGCCGATGTCCAGAAACAAGGTGGGCCGATCTTGTCGGCCCAAACCGGTCGCCGTCATCCCGGCCACAATATCCCCGCCCACATAGCCGCCGATGACCGGCGCCACATAGACCAACCCCGCCGGGTGAATCCGAAGTCCCAACCCAGCCGCTTCCCCCACCAAACTCCTGCCTACGGCCGGTGTAAACGGCACTTCACCTAAATACCGGGGCGTAATCCCGCAGGCCAAATGCTGCATCGTCGTATTGCCCACCAGGCTCAAATAATAAATCTCCTGGCGGGCGATGCCCACCTGGCTGGCCAACTGGCCGATCAACCGGTCGATGGCCGAAATGACTGCCTCCCGAAGCTCCTCCAGGTGGCCGGGGCTTTGCTGGGCGTAGCTAATCCGGCTGATCACGTCGTCGCCGAAAGCGGTCTGGGGATTCAGGTCGGCCCGGACGGCCAATTCTCGGCCCGTGGGGAGGTGGATCAGAGCAGCGGCCAACGTGGTGGTGCCTATATCCACCGCCACCCCGTAGTGCTGATCCGTGGTGTCGCCGGGCTGAAAGTCCAGGAGCCGATCGTCGGCCAAAACCGCCGTGCCCTGAAAGCCATTCTGCCGAAGCCGATCGGGCAACTGGCGCAGCAGGGGCCAATCCGCCCGGAGCGGCTTTTCCCCGCCCGTGGCATCCTCTTCTGCTTGGACCGAATCCAGCCTCTCGGCGCTTGTGGCCGAATCCAGCCGAAGGGCTCTTGCCAGGCGGTCCAAATCCGGCCGGTCGTCCTGTCGGCTGGGCGTCGGCAGGACCACAAAACGTTTGACCACCGGCAGCCGGATAGGAAAATCGGCCAGCACGTGGCCTGCCACCAGGATTTTGGCGGCCGTCTGGGCCAGGCTGGTTTCCGGCACCTGGACCACCATCGCTTCCAGCACCGGCGTCTGGCAAGCCAATCGCCAACCGGCGTCCAGTTCTTCTGGGGAAAAGTGGCGTTTTTCCTGAGCCGTTGGCGGCCCGGCGCCCTGGAGCAGTCGAACCCGGCATTTGCCGCACAAACCCTCTCCGCCGCAGGGCATCTGGAGCTGGATGCCTGCCTGGGCGGCCGCCTCGGCCAGCAGGGTCCCCGCCGTCGCCTGGACCGTTACACCCAACGGCTCCAATCGGAGTGTTATGGTGGGCTGCTGTGTGCTCATGTTGCATGTGATGGTCTTGTTTTTCCGTCCCGCCCGGCCGCGGCGGCTACCTGAATCGCCTGCTGCGTGCTCATGCTGCGGTCTTGTTTTTCCGTCCCATTGTAACCGACCGGCAAACGGTTGTCTTTCCCCCCGCGGCGTTGCACCCGGTCGTCTCCAGAAGTCCGGGGCTCTGAGAGGATGTCCCAAAATTGATACCGGAGGGGCGGAACGGATTGCCTGCCAACCCGGCTGCCTTACCAAAGTACCGGTTTTTTTGGGTTTTTTCGAGAGTTGGAGGTAGCAGGATGCTCGTCCATTCTGGCTAAACTCGTCCATTCTGGCTAAAAACGAATTACGAGACAACCTCTGAGGGCTTCCGATGGGCCTTGAAGCTGGTGGGTCTCCTGGCCCCAGGGGGGCTTGACGAACACTTCGATGGGTGTTCAAAATAACGGTAATCGGTTGGCTGTCGGAGTGCTCCCCACTGCTTGGGGGTTCCGGTGGGGAGTTCAATGGGCCTGAACCTCTCGCTGCCGAGCCGAAGGAGACAATTCATGGGGCACGTCGGACGTTTTTGGGTGGTGCTATTAGGTGTGCTGGGTTGTTTGAGCTTGGGTGGAGCCGATGCTCCGGAAGACCAGCAGAGGCAGGTGGACCGGGTGGTCCCGTTTATCTCCGATCTGCAGACTCTTCCCAATATGGACATACGTTGGCGGGAGCCGAGCGGAGACGAGCAATGGTTTCCCGGCGTGAACGTCCAGTATTTTTTCCGGGGCACGGAGGTGGTGCTTTTTCCTGTGTGGGTGGTTTCGGGCGGGGTGGAAATGGCCGGCAAAGACAACCGGTGGGAGTCGGTTCAGAAAGACACCCCCGTACGGTCTGCTCCGGAGGCTTCTTCGGTGCGATTGCGGTTGACGTTACGGCACTTGGGCGCGTATCGACCTGCTTCTGCCGCGGTGGAGAGTCTGGTTCGGGAGGAGGTAGCCAAAAAACAAGCCCTTGACCCAGGCACCCTCCGCATTCGTCAGCCCGAGATCCGTTTTCCCCTTTGGGTGGCGGCGGTCGTTTCTGTGCCCCAAAAGAATGAGCCATTCGAACTGGGCAGATCGCCTCTTACACAGGCGCACTATGACAAGCCGTTCGGCGAGAAGGTCACGTTGGAACTTCAAAGCAATCTGGTTCACGAGGCCGGGCAATTATTAGGCCGTCCTGTGCGCTTCGAGGATGTGCATCTGCGGGTATCCACCTGGGTGTATTCCCAACTGGAAACCCGGATGGCGGTGGTCTGGGTGGAGAATCTTCGCGGCAGCATGGCGAAGCTCCGGGAGCAGATCGAGACCCATGCCGGCGGTCCTGTCGAATATCTTCTGCCCTATCCGGGCGGCCAAGGCCTAGGCGAATCGACTTTCCAGGAAGTCCTTCTCAACGCCCTGGCGATGGAGGTGGCCATCCGGCAAGGGGTGGCCGTGGACCAGACTCTCCTTCACGCCATAGCCCAGAAATTGCTCGATCAGACGCTTCAACAAGTAACCCGCGACGCTCTCCAGGAGCACAAGCGGATTCTTCTGATGCTCGACCAGGGAATCGGTCTGGTGGGTACGGTGGGCGAAATCACCAAACTGGCCCAGATGCGCCATTCCGAGCGTCAGGAGCATCTGGCCCGGTTGACGGAAGAGTTCCTGCAAAAGAGGAAGTCTTCCCAATTCGGCCTGAAGACCGGCGTACAGGCCGAGGGGATCAGAGTCGGTTTGGTCGAAATCCCCCAATTGGAGGTAAACCTTGGCCTGCAGTGGGACAAGACCGCCGAGCAGAACCAACTCCAACGGGACTTGACCCAGAGGGCCCAGAACGCCCTGGATCATGTACAAATATTCTTAGAAGGTCGGATGAAAACCCTCTCCGCACTCCGCTTAGCCCAGGAAAACATCGAGTCCGCGGTGCGCGCCGTTCAAGCCCAATTCACCCAGGCCCAGTTCACCACGGGCTATCATCTTTTCCGTAGCCCGCTGTTTGCTCTTCTGCCGGCTCCGCCGGAGGAAGATTTGGGCAAGTCCCTTCAGGAGGCGGTTCGGACGGCGTTTCCGGGAAAAAAGATCGTGCTCAAGCCCGGAGTGTATCGCCTCGCCGAACCCCTGAAGATCACCACATCGCTCTCCATCGTCGGCGCCGGCGCCGATCAAACCTTCCTCCAGGCGGAATGCGCCGCAACGCTCCTCCAGGTTCACGCCGATGGCCAGTTTACCCTCCAGGACCTGACCGTGGAGCGGGTAGTAAAAAAGCCAGGGGGATTGCTGGAGGCCAGGGCAGGAGTCGTTTCCATCCAAAACTGCCGCTTCCGCGGGGCCATCGATGCCCCTGCGCTGCTTCTGGCCGGCACAGTACGCGGCCGCATTGCTCATTGCCAAGTGACAAACAATCAAGGCGCGGGCATCTGCTGCACGGACCAGGCCGCTCCCACCCTAGAAGAAAACACCTGCGAAAATAATGCGAAGTATGGAATTTACTACGGCGGCAATGCGGGCGGCACGGCACGCAAAAATATCTGCCGAGGAAATACCTTGTCTGGCATTGCCGCTTTCGACAAGGCCGCTCTCACCCTAGAAGAAAACACCTGCGAAAATAATGCGAAGTATGGAATTTACTACGGCGGCAATGCGGGCGGCACGGCACGCAACAATATCTGCCGAGGAAATAAGGAATGCGGCATTGCCGCTTTCGACCAGGCCGCTCCCACCCTAGAAGAAAACACCTGCGAAAATAATGCAAAGAATGGAATTCACTACGGCGACAATGCGGGCGGCACGGCACGCAACAATATCTGCCGAGGAAATAAGGAATGCGGCATTGCCGCTTTCGACAAGGCCGCTCCCACCCTAGAAGCAAACACCTGCGAAAATAATGCGAAGAATGGAATTTACTACGGCGGCAATGCGGGCGGCACGGCACGCAAAAATATCTGCCGAGGAAATACCTGGTGTGGCATTGCCGCTTTCGGCCAGGCCGCTCCCACCCTAGAAGAAAACACCTGCGAAAATAATGCGGGCCACGGAATTCAGTACTGCGGCAATGCGGGCGGCACGGCACGCAAAAATATCTGCCGAGGAAATAAGGACTCCGGCATTGCCGCTTTCGGCCAGGCCGCTCCCACCCTAGAAGAAAACACCTGCGAAAATAATGCGGGCCACGGAATTGGGTACGTCGGCAATGCGGGCGGCACGGCACGCAAAAATATCTGCCGAGGAAATACCTTGTCTGGCATTGCCGCTTTCGACCAGGCCGCTCCTACCCTAGAAGAAAACACCTGCGAAAATAATGCAAAGGATGGAATTTACTACGTCGGCAATGCGGGCGGCACGGCACGCAACAATATCTGCCGAGGAAATACCTGGTCTGGCATTGCCGCTAGCGACAAGGCCGCTCCCACCCTAGAAGAAAACACCTGCGAAAATAATGCGAAGTATGGAATTTACTACGGCGGCAATGCGGGCGGCACGGCACGCAACAATATCTGCCGAGGAAATACCTGGTCTGGCATTGCCGCTTTCGACCAGGCCGCTCCCACCCTAGAAGAAAACACCTGCGAAAATAATGCGTTCCACGGAATTCAGTACAGCGGCAATGCGGGCGGCACGGCACGCAAAAATTCCGGGTCTGGACTCCTTGAACGCCTCCTGGGCCTCAGCGACGGCGGCAATGCGGGCGGCACGGCACGCAAAAATATCTGCCGAGGAAATACCTTGTCTGGCATTGCCGCTAGGGACCAGGCCGCTCCCACCCTAGAAGAAAACACCTGCGAAAATAATGGGCAGCATGGAATTTACTACGGCGGCAATGCGGGCGGCACGGCACGCAACAATATCTGCCGAGGAAACGGGGATTCCGGCATCCGAATCTTCGGTACGGTTCGCCGCGTTTGGATATTCGATAACCTCTGCGAACAAAACCAGTACGGCATCCAAATCGGCGCTAGCGCCTGGTATCGGAAAGACAACATCCGGGTGCTCCACTCCGGTCAAGAGGACGCCGACAGCCGCAACACCTGCCTAAACAATCGGTCGGCAAACTGGTCGTGGAACTCCATAGTGGACTGAGGGTTTCCCGGCCCGAAGGGAGCTATTTTGGGCCATAGAGGCCGAAGTCCCAGCGGACTTTGCACAGCCTGGGCAAAGCCAAGGTAGTCCCCGCTGTCCTGGCCGTCGAGAGGGTTAGGGTGAGACGGGACCCTGGAGGGACAGGCTCGTCGTGCCCGTCGGACCTGCCAAGCAGGTCCCGCCATTTCGTCCCCCTCACCCGGCCAGGCTAGCGCCTGGCCGGCCTCTCCCACCAGGGGAGAGGCATCTATTCCCCTCTCACCCGGCCAGGCTAGCGCCTGGCCGGCCTCTCCCACCAGGGGAGAGGCATCTATTCCCCCCTCACCCGGCCAGGCTAGCGCCTGGCCGGCCTCTCCCACCACGGGTGAGGGGGCCCTGGGTTCCCGCTTGCGCGGGAAGGACACACTGGGGTTGGCTCACCAGGGAGAGGCGGTCAACAGAATCCCGGAGGTTGGGGCGCAAGTGTGGATGTGCCGATCTGTGGCCGATGATGTGTGGATCTGTTGCCGATAAGGGGCCTTAATCGGAATCCCTCTTGGGCCGGAACCGATAGGCAAAAATACCCGGCGAGCAGTGAAGCAGGATTTCCTCTTGCGTTTCGGCCGGCTGAAGCCGACGTTTGGTGAGCACCCGACCATCCATGTCTAAATGCTCCAGAATCTCCGGGCGGGGCAACTTCCACGGCAATTTCGACCATCGGACAACCACATCAAACGGGCGATCGGCGTCCGGAAGCGGCGTAATCAGCAGGGCTTGGTCCTCCGGGTGAAGCCGAACGCCGCCAGCCGTTACCACAGGGCCGAAATCAATCGGTTTGGCCTCCGGATTCATCCGGGCAAGAACCGGGTCCTCTTCCGCTGGCAGGGGAGTCCAGCGAAGTTGCAGGGCCGATCTGGCGGGGGCGGACGCTGGTTTGTCAGACCTACCGTCCGATTTGCCCGCTGCCAGGGGAGATTCCGGTTGGCCTGCCGTCTGCCCGGTTTTGCCCGGCCCTCCGTCTGCCGCTTTGTGGAGCCGAAGCAGTCCTAGCCGGATGCGATGCTGCCCATCGTTGAGGCCGAGAATCCAAAGCCGTCTGCCGCTTTGCGGATCATACAGGCCGGCCCGAAGCTCCCACTGCGTGCCGGCCGGGGCGTCGGCAGGAATCTGGCCGAAGGCTTTGGCGGTGATCGTGCCGACCTGGTCCTTCGTGAAATCACCGCCCTCATGGCCGGCCTGGAAGACGATGTCTCCCTCGGCATTGCAGAAATGGAGGAAGGGGCGCCATCCGGCTGGAATCGGTTCGTCGGCCTGCCAACGAAGCCGCATTTCAAATCGGCCGCCGTCCAAGGGCTGGAACTTTTCCACGCAGACCCGGATCGGCCGAAGCCCAACGACCAGCCGGCCGTTGACATATAACTCCTGGGGCGATTGGGCCATTTCGACGATTCGGTCCTGCCGACGGCAAAGGCAGGCTTCTACCTGGCCGCCTTCGACCGGCGCTCGGGCCAGGAAGCCGTATTGCGGCAAGACGACCCCTTCGACGGTCCAATCCTCTTTGCCCCGGTTGACCCAGACCTTAGCGCCATGGGACCAGAGGACCTGTTGGCGGTGCAAGTCGGCCTGTGGCAGAGCGGCCCGCAGCGTCCAGGTCTGCCGTCCCTCCGAAGTGCCGGCACAGGCAAACTGGACCTGGTGAATGGTTCTCAGAGCCAGGGCCTGGCCCAATCGGCCCAGAAGCCAATACTTTCGGACCACGTCCCGGCCGAACGGCTGGGGGACCATGGCCGGATGACCAGTAAGAACTTCTGTACATATATAATCGTCGCTCAGGATGCCGTGCAGTCGCTCGTCCAGGCCGCCGGCATACCGGCCGGAATAGCCTGCCCCGTGCAGCACAAATCGGTCATGGTGGGCGGCGTCGAACCAGCAGGTGCGCTCGGCGTCCTGGCACGGCCAATACCACACACTCCACCGATAGTATCCCCGTCCTTCCGGCGGGCTGACGCGCAGGTGGTTTGTCTGGGCGCCGTCTAGGAAACCGATCAATTGGTCATGGCCGCTTTCGGAAATTTGTGGGGCCTGTTCGCCCAGAAGCTCTCGAATCCAGGCAAAGAGCCTGCCCCAGGTATCCCGGGTATATTGTTTGGTGAAGAATTGCCCATCTGCCGTCCAGTAATCATACGGGCCGATGCTGGACCACACGTCGATGAAATAGGCCGTGGGGGCCAACTGTTTTTGGATGGTCTCCAGGTTGGGCCGAAGATAGGGTTCAATGCGGTCGGCCCGATAGCGGTAGGACTGGGCCTGGCGGGACTCGTGGAGCCAGGCACGCACCGGCCGACCATCCGCCGTAAAAGCGATGTTCTGCTCGTAGGAAAACCCTTCGGCGTCGGGGTAGAAGTCGATGTAGTTATCATGGAGGGCAAAGGGCACCCCGGCCTCCCGACAGACCTGAATGAGCCGACGCATATCCTCCAAACTGCCCAGATCCGGATTGGGCGGATAGATTTCCGGCAATCGGTAGTCGTACCCCCATCGCTGCCAATTGTGCCAGATGACCATGCTATGGCGGAGTCCGTAGCGGAAGGCTTTTTGGAGGGCGTCGGCGCTGGGGCCGTAGCGGCCATGCCAAAGATCGAAGACGAATCGTCCGGCCGCCTTGGGGACGCCGTCGGCGGCTCGGAGCCCGTTGACCTGGCGCCAATGTCGGACGGCCTGCCAGACATCGGGTGCAGGAACAAAAGTCCATGTGGCCTCGTCGGAAACATGGATGGAACTGTGCTGCCCGGCAGGGTCGATCTGGTACTGGGTGGGCGGCAAATCCACCGCCTGCAGCAGCGCCATGCCGCCCTCAAACTCCATGCCCACAAACGAAGTGGAAAGCCGATGACCGTCAAAACCCAATCGGAACGGGCCGGGACGGCGCACCACATTGCCATGCCCCGCATAGACGGCCAGGACCGGCTGGCTCCATCGGCCTGTAGCTGCATCTTCCAGCCGAACCACTTCCCACGGTTTCGGAGCCGGTGCATCTTCCAGCCAGAACTTGGCTCGGAGCACGCCGTCGGCAATCCAAAGTTTGCCGACCAGGGTAAACTCGCCGGCCATCGAACGGAACCGATGCCGCCAGAGGGCTTCCGGTTTATCCGGCGATCGGACCGGCCCTTCGAGTTGCTGAAGCAAAATGGGCGACCGGGCGGAATCCAACCGGGCGTCCAGCACCTCCACCTCAAATCCCTGAAAGTAGAGCCAGTTTTGTGGATTGGATGGGACTGCTGGGTGGCTGGCAGGGTGCAGGTCAGAAACGGTTTTGCCCGCTCGGGGCGAAGGGCTGGACGCCGTTTGCCCACCCGGTGTCGGAGCAGCGGCCGGTTGGCCGGATTGGGCAGCAGGCGGGGGGGTAACGGAGTCCCGGCTACCGGTTTGCCCACCCGGTGTCGGAGCAGCGGCCGGTTGGCCGGATTGGGCAGGGCCAAAGCCGATGACCGCATCCAGCAGGCCGCGTCGGCCCGGCCAAACGCGGACTTCGTATTCCGCCTGCTCGCAGCGGGTCTTGCCCAGAAGGAAACTCCCCTCTTGGCTTGGCGGCGGAAACGGTGCGGGCGGAGGCAGTTGGCCACTCTGGAGCACCGGATCGGCCCAAATGGCCGAGTCCCAACCGGTATTCTGCTTCGGCCCCGGATGGGACTCCAGTTGAAGCCGAACCGTCTGCCCGGCAAACGGGCTGAGATCGACTTCCACCGGTTGCCAGGTTTTGGCCAGCAGGTGTTTTTCCCAGACCACCTGACCAAACTGGCCTTCCGGCGCGTCCCAGCCGAGCACCCGGACTCGGAAGGTCAGGCCGTCGCTTTGGCCTTCGGGGATTTGGCCCAAAAAGGACCGGAACACCAGGGGTTTTTCGGTGGGTAGTTGAAGCGGCAGTTCAACGATCATGGTCCCGGCCCGGCCATTCCGCCACGGCGGATGGACGACAAAGCCCTGACGGCTCTGGCCGGCCAAGGTCATCTGGGAACGGTGGAAGGTTGTGCCGGTCGGCTCATGGGTGCCGGTCCAACCGACGGGCATGGACTGGGCCTGCTGGCCAAAAACCTGATAGACCATCCGGAAAACCGGCACTTGGTCCAAGGCCAGTTCGCCTGGGGCCGGCGTCGGCTGGGCCGCCCAGGCAGTGGTTCGCCTTGGCCGAGGCGACTCAGCCAGTTTGGTTTGGAAGATCAAAATCGGATGGGCCAGGTACTCCTGCCCGCCATGCTGAAACCGCACATAGGCATGGATCGGATAATGGGCGGAGTAGGTCGGCCGCTCGGCGAGAATCTGAAAATTAAGCCGTTGTACGCCGGGTGGGTTGCCCGGACGTTTCCGGTCCCAACCCGGCACCTCAAACCGAACCGGTTCGGCAGGCTGGCTCCGCCACCGATCGATCAGGCGCAATTGGACGGTGCCGGAGACCGGTGCGTCCGCCTTGTTTTCCAGCACCACCGCCACCGGGATGGGCTGCCCGATTTGGGTGACTTCGGCGGGGCCTTCGATGCGGGCGGTAATCGGCCCGGCCCGATCCACCGGCGGATCAAACCCGACGGCCCGCCCCGATGCCACTCCGACCAAAGCCGCAAAAAGAAGCACCATTTTGTAGCGACGCCCCATGACGCCCTCTCCTCAAAAAAAAGGACCACGGGTGGATGTTTGCTTTGGACCTCCTCCGGGGAGAAACAAGCGTTTCGGCAGGGAACAACGGTTCTGTAGAGGCCCCGGGTACTACATCGCTAAGTTACATGAAAACCACAATCGTGGAGGTGATAGCAGCCAGACCAACACAACCGGTGGGAATAGCATGGTAACTTAGCTTGGAGTACCAGGGGCTAGCTGATGGTAGGTTTCTATGAGTATCCCATTTTTCCGTCGGTTTGCCAAGAAGAGAGGAAAATAGGGTGGGAGGGGACTTGTCAACCGGAGGGTTTTGCGGAAAAGTAAAAGGAGTGGGATTCCGGAAGGGGAACACTTTAGCCGAAGGAAGCACCTGCTTCTCCCCTGGCCGTCGAGAGGCCGGCTGAGCGAAGCGAAGCCGGGTGAGGGGGCCGCTGGGAGTGCGCCCCCTTGGCCCGCATAAGAAGGCGGACGAGACTCCGCCCCCGGATTTCCCTCTCACCCTACCCCTCTCCCGCCAGGGGAGAGGGGAAAAGAGCGTCCCTCCGTTCGGCTAAAGTGTTAGTCCTTTTTAGGGAGAATCTCTGGCCTTGCCGTTATTTTGGAATAGGCGCTTAGTTTGATTGTCTCCACCGGAAGTAATTCCCCCATCTGTGGGGTTCGAGCCGATTTTTACCTCGTATAAGTTGTGGGCGGCTGGCCGGGGATACGGTCAAATTATAGGAGAGTGGGATTGAGCCATGGTGGACACGGAACTACTGAAGATGTTGGTATGTCCGGAGACGCATCAGCCGCTGCGGGAGGCGGAGGAGGCTTTGTTGGCCAAGGTGAACGAGGCGATCCGGGCGGGGAAACTGAACAATCGTTCCGGCTCGCCGGTTACCGAACCGTTGACCGAAGCCCTGATCCGCCAGGACGGCAAAATCCTCTATCCCGTTCGAGAAGGAATTCCTGTGCTGCTTGTGGACGAGGGCATCTTGCTGGAACAACTCCCCTAATGAGCTGGCCACGAGTAGAAACCCCATAACGTTCCGATTTTCAGCCCCCTTGTGGACTTTGCGGTTGCGAAGCGGAATGAGCGCCCGCCGGGAGGGACCGGCTGCTTGCAGGAGGACAGGCGGAAAAGATTTTCCTGCTCCGCCCCCGTGTACTCGGCGGGCTTCGCAGGCCCATCCGCAGGGGCTGCTTTGGCCGGGGCCTTGCCGGGGAGCCGGGGTAGCGTAAAAGGCTTCGGCTAGATACCCTGTGCCCGAAACGAAAATCCTACGGAGGCTTTTTCGTCCAGTCCCCTTCGGCGGTGCAGATGATAAACCGGTGCGCACGATCAAACCGAAGAACATCTGCCCCACAAAAATCCTACAGAGGCTGAGGAAAACCCTATGGAGGCTCAAGCCAAGGAAGGATGGGTTATGGGCCGATGGCGATTGTCGGTTTTGCTTCTGGAACTCTGGGCCGTTTTTTTCCTGAGCAGGTGTCCTGAAAGGGGCAGTCCAGCGGCCCACGCAAGTCGTTGCCCAGCCGTTCTGACTCACCAGAATGCTGTTGGATTAGGGGCGTTGGGAGGTTGGGGGGCCGATTGGCCTTTAGATTTTTTTGGCGGTTCGGAGGCCGATCGGCCATTCTCATGGCTGCGAAGTGGCTCTGGGGCCTCACTGACCGGCGTACCGTTTCATCTCGGTTTTACCGGGTTGGCTGGAGCCGAGAGGGCGGAACCGGAAAAAGCGTGGTCCCGGCCGTCGGTTTTTGGGCGGCTGGAGGTTTTTTTGCAATCCGAGCCGGTGCGGGCCGACGCCTCGTTGAACGATATTTTCTTTGTTGATCCGCAGAGGGGTTGGGCGGTCGGCGACCGGGGCACGATCTGGCACACCGAGGACGGCGGTCGGCATTGGCACTTGCAGCCTACCGGTGTCAGTGGCCGGCTTTTGAGCGTATGGTTTTTAGATCGGCAAATGGGCTGGGCGGCGGGCGGACAGGCATATCCGTACACCGGCAGCGGCGTCGGTTTGGTTCTGGCCACCCAGGACGGTGGACGCACCTGGCGGCCTGCCCCCGACCAGCTCCTGCCCATCCTCCACCGAATTCGGATGGTCGATCCTCAGGCCGGTTTTGCGGTGGGGGAGTCCGGCGTCATCGGGCATACGGGCGTTTGGTTTACTGGCGACGGGGGGCGCAGTTGGGAGCCGATGCCGGGGATACGAACCGGCGGTTGGTTATGGGGAGATTTTTTCAATCCATCGACAGGGGTTTTGGTAGGTCGACTGGGAGCGGTGGGCCTGGTTCGCCGGGCGGAGCTTGGACCGGCGCGCACCCCGCCGGTGGGCCGACGCTCCGTCTGGCGGGTGGAGCTGGTCCGGCCGGTGCACGGCTGGCTGGCAGGCGATGGGGGCCTGCTGATGCGCAGCGACGACGCCGGCGCCAGTTGGCAGACGCCGCCCACCCTGCCGCCGTGGGAAGTGCTTCGGCAATTTGATCTTTATGCCCTGGCCGTTCGGGGACCCAAAGTGTGGGCGGCCGGATACCCCGGTTCCCGGATCTTTTATTCGCCGGATGCGGGGCAATCGTGGGAAGTTTTTCCCACCGGCCAGATGCTGCCGATCTATGGACTGTATTTTGCCGACGACAAGCACGGATGGGCGGTCGGCGCCTTGGGCACGATTTTAGCCAGCGAAGACGGCGGACGCACGTGGACCCGACAGCGGTGCGGTGGTGTTCGGGCTGGTCTTTTGGCCATCCTCGGCCAGGCCGAGCGGGTGCCGTGGGAGGCCCTTGCGAAATGGGCTGGTCAAGAGGGATATTTCACATATGTTTACATTGTCGGAGGCCCTTCGGCATCTGAGCGGTTGGAGGATTTCCCGACGGCCGCCGAAGCGTGTTTGCCGGCCCGAGTGCATGAGGCGGCGGTGCTTTTGGGCGGGGCGGGCGCTCAGATGGCCTGGCGGTTTCCGCTGGGCCCTGCGCTGGTGGATCGGCAGGCCCGGCACATTGCCGCCCGCTGGAATGAGCTGAACGACGGCCGTGGCCTACAAGCCCTGCAGGCGGAATTGGTGCGCTTGCTACGCACATGGCGGCCGGAGGTGGTGCTTACCCACGACGCCGACCTGGAAGGCAAAGACCCCCTGGGACATCTGGTCAATCAGGCGGTGCTCCAGGCGGTGGAACTGGCCGAGGATCCCACCGCCTATGTCGATCAGATCACCCAGGCAGGCTTGGCCGTCTGGACCGTAAAACGCGTCTTTGCCGTTACCACAACGGGCGAAGCTGGCGATTGCCTGTTACCGCGGGCCGAGTTGCTTCTGCGATTGGGCGGCACCGTGGCCGAGGCGGCCGATCAGGCCCGGGCCTTGCTGGGCCAACCGTCTGGAAGACCGGAGCGTTTCGGATTGGCCGACAGCGGGCCGACGGGCCCCACCCAAGGGGCACCTTGGCAAGTGGGATTTCGCCTTTTACGGAGCCGATTGCCCCAGGAACGTGCGTCGCCCAAAGACCTGTTGGAACGGATCCTGTTGCAGCCGGGCGGTGAAGCCCGTCGGATGCTCCCGGAGGTGGACCCGGAGGCCCTGGCGGACTTGCAGCAGCAGGCCCAGCGGCGCCGCCATTTGGAGGCCATCGCCCAGCAGGCCGTTCAGGACGGCCGGATTGGGCCAAGCCTGGTGGCCCAGACCCGACAATGGGTGCGGGGCTTGGAGCCTGGGTCGGCGGGGCATTTTTTGTACAATTTAGGACAGATGTTTATCATTCGAGGGCAGTGGCCCGCCGCTGCCGAAGTCCTGGAATTTCTGGTCGAACTCCAGCCGGAGCATCCGGCTGCCGGCCCTGCTCTGGTTTGGTTGGTCCAGTATTACGCCAGCATGGAGGCGTTTTGGCGGGTGCATGGGGCGGAGCGGCGGGTCAGTGCGGAACTAGCCACTCCTGCCTGGGACCAAAAACAGTTGGAGCAGCGCCAGGAGCGGGCGGCTGCCCTGGCCCGGCTGCTAGAAAAACACCACCCCCAGCTCTTCCTTCTGCCGGAAGTGCGGTTTCCTTTGGCCGTGGCCGATCGGGCCAGGGGCTACCCGAAGCAGGCGGAGCGGTGGCTATTTGCCCAGCGTCGCAGCCCCACCCACGATGCCTGGTGGGCCTGCGCCCAAGCGGAAGGTTGGTTGGACCGGCCCGAAGGGCAACCGCCCAAAGCACTGGCCTTTTGCACACCCGCCAGCACAAAACCCTACCTGGACGGCCGACTGGACGAACCGTTCTGGCGCCAGACCAAACCTATCCTACTCCAGCCCCGGCTTGTCCGGTCTTCCGAGTCCACTTCGGAAAAGTCCGCTGAATTGCCGGGGGCAGGCGGCCCGACCACCGGCTTCCCTTCCACGGCGGCCCAAAGTCCGACAATCGATCGTGAGCGACCGATGCCCGAAGGAGAGTTCATCGGCCCTGCCCGGACGACACCCGAAGGCAGATTGAGCGGCGGCGACCGGCCCGCGGCAGAAAAAGAGCCAATCGGCGGCGACCGGCCGGCGGCGGAAAAGGGGGCAAGCGGCGGCAAGCGTCCGACGGCAAAGGAAGAGGCAACCGCCCCCGACCGGTTCGGTTCCGAACCCTCTGCGCCAGACAGCCGGCCACCAACCCAGCAGGCGGCCGAAGTCCGGTTGGCTTATGATACGCAATTTTTGTACATCGGTATTCGGTGCCCCAAGCAACCGGGCCTGGAGTACCCGGCTTCCGGTGGGCCTCGGCCTCGGGACCCCGACCTGGCGGACCAGGACCGGGTGGAAATCTTCCTAGACCTGGACCGGGACTGGACCACTTATTGGCACCTGACGGTGGATCATCGGGGCTGGACCGGTGAGGCCTGCTGGGGCGATCGGTCCTGGAACCCTCAGTGGTTTGTGGCCGCCCAGGCAGACGCCCACCATTGGACCGTGGAAGCGGCTATCGGGTTGCATCAACTGACCGGCTTTTTCCCCAAGGCCAACAGTGTCTGGACTATCGGCGTGCAGCGGATTGTGCCGGGAGTGGGTATTCATACGTTTCCCGATGTCGGCAACCGGCCTTTGCAGCCGGGGGAGTTCGGCCTGTTGATTTTCCGCTAGTCTTCTGCTCATCTGTGTCTGCAGCGCTTCGGCGGAACGGAGGCGATGCTGCTGCGCAGAGCGGCCGGCAAGTGCGGGTGGGACCTCTGTGATGCCGGCAGGGGGGAAGCACGGTGGATATTCCCAAGGGGGTTACACCCAGCGGCGAAGTTGGGCGTGGAGGCTTTCGTAGCTGATCTGAACCTGGGGTATCGGCAACGGAAGCTCGAAGGCTTCCAGAGCCTGGTGGTGGGGGGTTTGCAGATGCTGGAGTTCTTCATAGAGGGCCTGGAGCCAATCGGGCGGTTCCCAGCCGACGCCGGAAGGTCGCTCGGCCAGGGTCCGAAGTTCCGATTTCAGCAGATCGAGATCGGCCGAGCCTTTTTGAGCCTGGACGGCTTCCCATGCAAGCCGAAGGAGCGCTTTGAGTCGATTGATCACAAAGGGACCTTGGAACTGCTCGGCCAGATGATCGCCGATGGTGGCCAGTGCCATGCCGTAGGTCTCGCAGAGTTCGTCGAATCGGCGGAGATGGTCTTCGGCGATGGACTCCGTTTGGTCGAGGATGAGCTTTTCCCACCGAGCGGCTGCCGTCCATAATCCCCGACGGACCAGCACCTCGTGGACGGTGCAGACGGGGCGCAGGTTCCATTCGATCCGCTGATGGGCGGCCAAAAGCCGAATAAAGTCCAGCAAACTGTAGAGCATCTCCCCCCGATCCGATTGGGTGGTGGTGCTATTGTAGTCGATATATTGGCTATAGTGTTCGACGACGGTTTCCAGGATGATTTCCAGATAGCGGACGGCCTTTTGACGATCCTCCGGGCTGCGGAAGGTTTCCAGGAGGCGTAATCGGCCATCCTCTTCGGTTTCTTCCAGCGATTGCAGATACCGGTCCACTCCTTGCAAGAGGATGGCCCGGAGGTTGCCATAGGTCATAAACTCCTGGGTAAACCAATCGGCACCAAACTGTTGGATGAACTCCTGGATTTGGCGGAACAGCTCAGGATCGTTCAGCGCTTCGGCTGGGGAAAGATGAATGGCCTGGCTATGTTGGAACCATTGCTGCATCAAGGGGCGGCCGAGTTTTTCGATCATGGCAAACAGCCGAAGGTCTTTCTCCAACTCGTGGAAGACCATCCGTTTGGAACGTTTCCAGCCATCGGCGGAGTAGATGATGGCGTCGATGATCGCATCTACGGCGGTCAAGAAGAGGCGGTCGAATTCGGTAACCGCCCCGGGACCGGCCGGATGACGCTTTTCCAGTTCGGGCACCAGGGAAATCAGTTCCAGGCAAAGGTGGATCTGGCCCAGATGGGGCAACAGCTTGCACAATTTTCGTAAGAGGGTGAGGATTTTCTGTGCCTTGAGAATTCGGGCTGGATGTCCACCTCGGGCAATCGGAATATAGAGCACCGGTTCGGCCAGCAAGGCCAGGGCCAGTTTATTCCAACAGGTGGCCAGTTGATCGTTTCGTTGACGGAAGGCGGCCTGAAGCAGCCGGACTGCGGCCAGTTCCCAGTCGGCCAGGCCAGCGGGCGGTTTGTGAGCGGAAGCCGCCAGCACGAACCACTGGGCCTCGGCCAATTCGACGGCCGCCGTCACCAGCCGCTCCAACAGACTATCTTTTATTTCTCGCCGACGATCGTATTCGGTCAGGGAATCCCAACTGGCCCGTGGCGGAGGAATCTCGTAGTGAAACACTTCCCGGATCAATTCGTGGAGGTTGGTTTGGAACCGGCTCAGCCAGTTCAACCAACCGGCCAAAACGTCTTCTTTTTCCGGCACCTGCAGCGCCAAGCTCGCCGAAGCCGCGTATTTCCACAGCCAGGCCAGCGTACTCCAAAACGCCACGTGTTTCATCATCTGTTCGCCTTCGGCAGCCAGTTCAAAGTCGGTCTGGCCGGCCGACCATTCCAACATGCTGCCTTCAAAACCGTCTTGGGCACTGTCCCGATAGGTAACGCCTTCATAAGCGGCGGCAAACAAATCTTCAGATTCTGTCTCCGTCTGCCACGGTTGATCCCACTGGTCGAGTTCTTCCCTGGGGTGGGGGCGGCGACTTTCGGCCCGACCTAACTGCCAGCGATATGGCTCCAGCAACGTCCCCGCATTGGCCTCCAAATAATCCAAAAACCGCCGCGCCAAGCGCCATAGCTCCTGGGACGGCATCGGAGCATCGTGCCAAAGTTGGTACATCCAGGTTAAAGCGAGCCGATGGAAAGAATAGGGGCCTTCCTGCAAGGGGATTTGATCGGCCTGGCTGACCCAATGGACCAGCAAGGCCATGGCCGCCTCCAAGTCCTTATGTTCCAAGAGGGTCTCCACGACCAAGGCATAGGCTTTGGCGGTGCGGAACTGGCCGACCCGATGTCGCCAAAAGGCAATATTGCCGGCGGCCGTCCCCGCAGCATACCAGGCCTGAAGGACTTCTGAAACTAGTTGGGCCGATTGCCAGGCCTCTCGGCCAGAAAAACTCCGGACATCGGAAACTTCCGTGGTGGCGAACTGGTCCCACCAGTCGGCCAAGCGGGCCAACCAATCCAAGGCGGCCGTGCGAATATCCTCCCGACCGGTCGCCGCCGCTTCTTTGGTCAGCCGATCGCCCAGGTCAAACAATCGACCCATCAGGCCGATGAGTTCGTCGGCCCGATAATCATGGATACTGTTTTCCACCGCCGCAAACAGGGGAAATTGGGCCGAAAAGCCAAGGATATTCCATGGATCAATCAGCGCTCCGCATTGAATGGCCCGATGGAGCAGGTCTTCCAATTGGTCCAGGATGGGAAGGACTTGGTCCAGTTGGCCTTTACGGATGGCCAGTAAGGCAGCGGTCAGATGGCAGTGCAGTTCACACTTCATCCGGGCGGCCAGTCCGGGAATGGCCCGGATATGCTGCCGGGCACCGTCAAAATCACCCGAAGAGGCTAGGATTTGGGCTACCCCCACATGTTGCAACTGCAAAGCCCGCTGCTGGGCCAATCGCTGATTTAAATGCTGCCGGGCGCCGGCAAAGGGTTGTTTACGCTCCTGAGCTTCCCTTCGAAGCCGGGCACCATGCGGCCCCTCCAAACGCCCCAGCCAGTACTCGTAAAACCGATCCCGATACCCCGCAATCTTGGGTAAGAGCGTCATCAGCGTGACCGAAGAATCATGACTGCTGGGCCGGCAGCCGGTCATCCCGGAACCCATCAGGATGGTACCGGCCAAGACCGCAGCGGCTTCCCAAAGATATTCCTCCTGTTGGCTAGGTTGGGCTTCGTCAAGCCGACTCCAAATCGCCTCCAACGTCGTATGCTGAACCACATACCGGCGGTATCGACCCTCTTGGTCCAGATGGTGCAAATCCCAGGTGCCGAATTGATAGTTCGGACGCCGGTTGACCGGATGGTCAAAATCATACGCCCGGGGGTCCATCCCTAATTCGTCCAACAGGTCCAGGTCAAACCCGGCTTCTTCCAAAATGGCCGGATCCGTCTGCCGAAGAATCTCCAGGGTCTTTTCCACCAGATCGTGGTATTTGCCATAGGCCACGCCCGCCCCCGCAATATAAAGCGGAATGGGGCACACCCACTCATGGACATAGGGCTGCATCTGCTGGCCGGTCCGTAAAACCGCCACCGGTCGATAACCGATAAAATCGTTCAGCCGATTCAAAACCCCCGACACAATTCGCTCGGGTTGATCCCAAGGAGGTCCCTCGGCCAGGACGGCTTCACACACCCGGGCAATAAAAAACGGTTGAAACAGGACTTCGTCCGACTGATGGAACAGCAAATCCTCATGCCAGCGTCGATAAGCAGGCAGGACCTCCTCGAAAACCAGGTGGGCGGCGGCGGCAGCTTGGCTGATGTCTTCAAAAGCCTCCCATCGTTTGGCGACCAGGGGGATCATCTTTTGAAGCCATTCGCCCAGGTGGCGCCAGGTGGGGTTCCGCTCGGCAGAGGAAGGGGAGGTTTTTTGGCCCTCTTGGCTTTTGGAAGAAGTTTTCCCAGGGGGCTGATCTCCGCCAAGCGTGTCCAACCACTGGAAAAGCTCATTCAGGCTCCGGAAAAACTTCGGGTTTCGGGTGCCCGAAGAGAAGTTTAAATACCCCACCACTTCCTTAAGGTTTTGCTGAACGGAGGGAGAAATCGCTTCTAAATCCAAATCCATGGGAATGATCCTTTTGGCCGGGAGAGACTCTCCGCCAGAAGAGAGCAAGATAAAAATTGGAGAAAATAGGCAAGCAAAGAGGGCTTGTTCGTTTTCTGGGAGTTCCTATTCTCTATTTATTTTTGCTATATTGCCCATTTTTGCCAAACCATCTATTTTTGCCATTTTCGTTTGCCAGCCTCCGTGGAAAGAGCACCGTCTGGATACCAGTCATCTCCGGCATAGAGCACCAAAGCCCCAGGGTAACCGAGCAGATTCCCCCCTACCCGCAGATTTCCCCCTACCCAGTGCCCTTCCCTCTGGCCGAAGCCCTTTTTTTTCGTTCACTCTACCCCATTTCCTCCGCTTAGGAAACCGGGAGGTGGCAACCTCAACCGGGGGAAGTGGAACAAAAGCCAATAAAAGGAACTCAAACTGGAATGCCTCTCCTCACACGTCCGAACACCGGGCGATAAAGAACCAGTTCGGCACCGTGGCTTCCGATGAACCGAACCATGAATAGAATGCGATGAACTTCTGGTTTTACAATAAGTGAGGGCAAAAAAGGGGCATTTCCGTTTAACTTTGAGAATCAAGGCGGGTTATTGCGGGCAGGTGCGGAGCCGATCCAGGATCAACTCTTGCGCCCGGCGTCCTTCCGGCGATTCCCATTCCGACCGCAGAACTCCCAAATGGGAAAAGTGAAAGATATGCACATCCTGGACACCTTCCAGTTGGCCCCGCCGGATGGAGACTGCCCCGTCGCCCCGGCCGTGGACCAGTTCGTCCAATTGGCCAAGCACCTGGCCAAGGGGTTCTTTTTCTGGCCCGTGGCCAAGAGGGCCAACCGGTGGAAGTTGGGCGGTCCATTGAGTAAGCGTTTTTCGATCTTCCGGTCCTAGATAAGCCCGGTCGCCCAGGAGGATCGTATAACGGACCTTCGGGTTGCGGGGCCGGGAGTTGAGCCGGGTCAAAAAGGCCGACCCCGGACGAAGATCGGCCCACACGGCAGCCAGCCCAGAAGAAGCGTTCCCCAAGGTCACCTGGGAGGGAACGGGTTGTGCCGGCGGCTTTGTTTGGGGATGGGGGTGGGAAAGGTCGAAGTTTTTCTCCCCATCTTTCCACGGAAGCAGTTGGAGCAACTGGGAGCCGTGGTTCGGTGGGCAGAGCATGATCAGCGCCCGCACATTGCCCGGATCCAACTCTGGATCTTCGATCACTGCCCGGCCGATTAATCCGCCCAAAGAATAACTGACCAACGCCACCCGCCGCTCCGGAGCTTTCCGGCCAATATCCTGCAGGGCATGGGCCAATCGGCAAGCCGTCTGCTGGATCGGTTCGTGCGGAAAAACAAACCGACCGCAAGGAAAACCCTCTTTCCGGGCCAATCGGAGAATCTTTTCGATCGGGGTGCCGGTGGACCCCATGCCCGGGAGGGAGATGACCAAGGGTTTTTCTCTGGCCGCCTTTTCCCAGCCCGGGTCCAGATACAACGAATACGGAGGCAGTGCTGGTGCCTGGACGGCGGGGGGAGAACCGGCGGCTTGGGAGGACGTAGCCTCTGCCCCTCCGGCGATCTGGCTCGCTATACCGCCCCAAAACCCCCATCCCCAAAACCACAATAAAGCAACGGCGAGAAAAGACAGCGTTCTGCCCGGCAGAGGGGCCTTCCCATCGGAGCGCCGACACGTTGGAGGCCGGGCGCCAAGAAAACAGGAAACTCCGCCCCTCCGCTCGACTCGCCCGTTCCTCCGGCTCCGATTTCTCAGCACAAACGTCCAGTTTCCCATACAACCCAGACTCCTTCTTGAGCATCCCCAGAGGGTTTCTTTTAACATAAAACCAAGACGCCCGTAGAAGCAAGGCTCCTACGGGCGTCTTTGGAAAGGGGGCAGGGAAAACAGGGGAGGGGAATTCGTAGGAAAAACTTTTCCACCGCGAACCGGGCCGGAGGGACGTCCGACCTCCCCAGGGAAACGCTCCCTAAGGGGTATTGGCCTGGTAGGCCTCAGAACGGCTGGTCAGATATCCGCTAATTTTGACCGGCCGTTTCGCCCGGGCTGGGGGAAGGAGTGGGCTGCGGATGTGTTTCCGCCTGTTGTTTGGCTTTGGCTACCAGTTGCATGGCGGCCCGGATTTCGGCAGGCGAAAAATACGCACACCGGGCGCCATTGGCAAACCGGAGTTGCTTGGAAGCCAATTCTTGAAAGCTCATCCCATTTTGCAAATGCCAGGCAGCCGCCTGGGCAACCCGTTGGCTGACCTGGCCGGAACCGAGAGCATGCAACACTTCCCGCAGCCCGGGCGTCGTAGAAAACTCTTCGAGCGGTTTGATTTCATAAGGGATCGCCGGTCGGGGATCGGGCTTGCCATGTTCCAGACAGACCACAGGCACTTTCAACTGAGCGATTTTTTCCGGGGGCACATTCCACATGCCGCCGCCCATGCCCATGCCCATACCAGGCATGCCGCCCATCATCCCAGGCATCCCGCTGCCCCAACCGCTGCCCAAGGCTTGGGTCGTGCTGGTGGTAGTGGAAGAAGGGGCCCCCGCACCGCCGTTCAATTGGGCCAGCACCGGCACCGCCGCAAAGGCCTCCGGCAGCTTTACCGTCAGGGGCTTATCCGTTTTATTTTTAATCAACACTGAGGCCTCTCGGGCATCCTTCGGAATGAATTTGACTTCGATTTGCCCGGCTCGGATGGCCTGGAACATCTCAACCGCCTGGGTCGAAGCCGGCGTCTGGGTCGGCGAGGAAGCCAGCGCCCCGTTGGCCACACCCAATACCACAACAGAAACTAATGTCCATACAACCATTTGTCTGTACATAACCATTTCCTCCCCAGCGTGGGAATGCCCTTTAGTGTCTGTTCCGTTGGCGGCCAGCGCCCAACCGGCGGACCGCTTGGGCCTTCTTCTTTCTAGTGTAATCACCCAACGGAGCGATTCCAAGTAGGAAAAGTGCAAATTCTCGGATTTTTTGGGTTCTGTTCCCGCCACCGGCCTATAACAGGAAGGGATTCCCTGAAAATTGCCCCTTTTGGGTGGTGTCGTCTGCCAACAAAATGGTATTTCTCCCCCTTGAGAGTTATATCTGTATCCCCAAAAGAGAGGTATTTGGCGGAGGTTTCCCCCTTCCTATTTCCCCCGTGCTATAGTTGACAGACTTCCTAACACGGAGTAAATTAACCCTTTTTAATTTACCCGGGGAAATGCCCCGTTCTTTTGGTCTGCCCGGAAATGCCCTATCCAGAGGGCCTCTGCGGGCTACACCAAGCCAAGCTAAAGCAAGCCACGAAGGTATCTACCGGGACGGAACCGGTGTGTGTACGTATATGTAACTGTATTGTCCCTTCGATGTAGAAAGGACCTAGTAGGATGCACAAGAAGAGGCTTTCGCAGGTGGTTCGGGCGTTGCAGGCCCGATGGTGGATGGTGCTCTTAGGTACAGCGGCGGTGTTGATCTGCGTGGCATGGGGCCAATGGGCTGCTACGGCAGAATCGACCGGCGCTACCCAGCCGGATCAGCCCGCTGTAACAGCCCAGCAGGGCGCTTCTGCGGCGGCTTCGGGTACGCCTAGTCCTGCCGGGATTTCGGCCAAGGACGGTTCAGCGGCTTCCGCCATGCCCGCCGAAGCAGGAAGCACCTGGTATTTTATTTTCCCTTGGTTGGTGGCTGTAGCCGGGTCCATTGCTGCCTTGGTCTTCGCCTGGCGATTCTTCCAGACGATGATGCAGGCGCCGGAAGGCAACGAACGGATGCGGGAAATTGCCGGTTATGTACGCACCGCAGCCAACGCCTACCTGTGGCAGCAATACAAGGTGGTGGCCGGCTTTTTTGTGGTCATATTTATCCTCCTGGCCATTGCCGCCTTCGGACTGGAAGTGCAGAGCAAGTGGGTGCCGTTCGCCTTCCTGACCGGAGGTTTCTTCTCCGGTTTGGCCGGTTGGTTTGGCATGAAGACGGCCACCTGGGCCTCCAGCCGAACCGCGGAAGCCGCTAAAAACTCGCTCAATCAGGGCCTTCAGGTGGCGTTCCGTTCCGGGGCGGTCATGGGCCTGACGGTGGTCGGCCTGGGACTTTTGGACATCTGCATGTGGTTTGCCATTTTGTATTGGGTGATCGGCTGGTTCGGCTACACGATGACCCTGGAGCAGATCACCGTAACGATGCTTTGCTTCGGCATGGGCGCTTCGAGCCAAGCGCTATTTGCCCGTGTCGGTGGTGGTATTTATACCAAAGGCGCCGACGTTGGGGCTGACCTGGTGGGCAAAGTGGAAGCGGGCATTCCGGAAGATGACCCACGGAATCCCGCCGTCATTGCCGACAACGTGGGCGATAACGTCGGCGACGTGGCCGGTATGGGCGCCGACCTGTATGAGTCGTACTGCGGTTCGATCCTGGCCACGGCGGCTCTAGGGGTAGCGGCCTTTGCCAGCGGCCAACTCGTGCCCCAAGGCATGTCGGTCATCGAGGCCCAGCTTCGGGCCCTTTTCCTGCCGATGGTCATTGCCGGCATCGGCACCGTCTTGTCGATTATCGGCGTGTATTTTGTCCGCTCGGAGGAGTCGGCCACCCAGAAAGTGCTCCTGAAAGCCTTGGCCCGGGGCATCAACTTTTCCACCTTCGGCATCTTGATCGCCACCTTTATTCTCACCTGGTGGCTCATGCCGCAATATTGGACGGTGGCGATCAGTGTGGTGGCCGGGCTGTTGGCCGGTTGGCTCATCGGCAAGTGGACCGAATACTCCACCAGCGACGAGTTCACTCCGACCCGGGAATTGGCCGAGCAGGCGCTGACCGGCCCCGCCACGGTGATCATTGGCGGCATTGCCGAGGGCATGAAGAGCACCTGGTTCCCGGTGGTGGTGGTCTGTGTGGCGATGTTGGCGGCCTTCGGATTTGCCGCCCAGGGACACTTTACTGATGTCCAGTGGTTTGCCATGGGGCTTTACGGCGTGGGTATTGCCGCCGTCGGTATGCTCAGCACCCTGGGCATCACCCTGGCCACAGATGCCTACGGCCCGATCGCCGACAATGCGGGCGGCAATGCCGAAATGTCCCACCTACCGCCCGAAGTCCGGCAGCGGACCGACGCCCTGGACAGCCTGGGTAATACGACCGCCGCCACGGGCAAAGGGTTTGCCATTGGTTCGGCGGCCCTGACCGCCCTGGCCTTGCTGGCCGCCTATGTCGAAGAAGTCCGTGTCGGCTTTGAACGGTGGTCCTATTCCGCGTTGGCCCCGGCCCAGGTAAAACCCGGCTTCTATAAACTTTCGGATCGCTTCATCGGCCGGAAACTCGAAAAACCGGATGCTGCCGGCCACATCACGACCGGCTATCTGGTCTTCTCCGATCAGATCGCCGATGAGACGCTGGCCAAAAAGTGGGCCGGAAAAGACATCTCCCAAGGCCCCGTCTCCGTGGACGATCTGGTAGAGGAAAAGCCGGCTAATTCCGGTGGGGAAAAACGCGTGGTCTTTAAGGAGACCGATGCCCCGTTGGTCGAGGTCCGATGGGCCAGCATGCCCGATTTCGCCCGCTACTATGAAGTGCATCTGATGAACCCGAAGGTGCTGGTCGGCGTGCTGATCGGGGCGATGGCGGTCTTCTTGTTCTGTTCGCTCACCTTGAAGGCGGTAGGCCGGACCGCCAAACGGATGGTCGAAGAAGTCCGTCGGCAGTTCCGAGAACGGCCTGGCATTATGCAAGGCACCGAATCGCCCGACTATGCGGCCCCGGTTACCATCAGCACCCAAGCCGCCCAAAAGGAAATGATCCTGCCTTCGGTCTTGGGCTTGGTGACGCCGGTTGTTACCGGCTATATCTTAGGCGTCTCCGGGGTGATGGGGCTTTTGATCGGCGCCCTTTCGACCGGCTTTTGCATGGCCGTCTTTATGGCCAACGCCGGCGGCGCCTGGGACAACGCCAAGAAACATATCGAACGCGGCGCCCACGGCGGCAAAGGCTCTGCCCCGCATAAAGCCGCTGTGGTCGGCGATACCGTCGGCGACCCGTTCAAAGACACCAGCGGCCCCAGCCTGAACATCCTCATCAAATTGATGAGCATGGTCAGCGTGGTGGCTGCTGGATTGGTCGTCCGCTACAGCTTGGCTGCCCTCGGCTGGTTCTAATCCCCGCAAACCCAGCCTCTTTTCCCACTCGGAAATTTCAGGCACAATAGAAGGCATCCGGCCAAGGGCCCTTCCGGGGACCTGGCGGATGCCTTTTTATTGTTTCAGGGGGAGCACGTCATGCTTTCACCGGAAGTGGTTTTTGAGCGGATCAGTCAATATGGGGTGGTGCCGGTCATTGCGTTGGAGTCGGCCGATGGGGCCCTCCGGTTGGCCGACGCCCTTTGGGAAGGCGGTTTGCCGATCGTGGAAATCACCTTTCGCACCGAAGCCGCCGCCGAGGCGATCCGCCGGATTGTGCAGCATCGGCCGGAGATGCTTGTGGGGGCGGGCACCCTACTTCGGCCAGAGCAGGTGGAGGCAGCCCGAGCAAGCGGCGCCCAATTCGGTGTGGCCCCGGGACTCAGTCCCCAGGTGCTCCGCCGGGCGCAGGAGCTGAAAATGCCTTTCCTGCCCGGCGTGGCCACGGCCAGCGAAATCGAACAGGCCCTGAGCCTGGGTTGCCGATGGGTAAAATACTTCCCGGCCGAGGCGATGGGCGGGGTAAAAATGTTGCAGGCCCTTTGGGGGCCGTTCGCCCATACCGGACTGCGGTTTCTGCCCACCGGCGGCATTAGCGAGGCCAATCTGGCCCAGTATATTGCTTTGCGCTGTGTGGCTGCGGTGGGCGGCACATGGATTGCCAAATCGGACGAAATTGCCGCCGGCCGATGGACAGAAATCACCCAACGTTGCCAAAACGCCCTCCGGATCATTGCCCAAACCCGCTCGGCCGCCGCACATTGATCCATCCCTAGATGTCGCCGTTTATCCAGGAATCCGAACAGCCCGGAGGAACACGATGTCGGAAAAGGGCGAACTGGCGTTTTCCTGTCCATTGCCGGTCGCAGAGTATGACCGGGTGCAGTTGGCCCACGGCGGCGGCGGACGCATGATGCGCCAACTGCTCCAGCAGCTTTTTTTACCTGCCTTCGGCATCGGAAAGCCGGACGCCGAGCCGGGATTGAACCAGGGCGCCTGCCTAATGCCAGGACCGGCCCATGATAGTGCGGTCCTTCAGCTTGCCGACGGCCAACGCCTGGCCTTTACCACCGACTCGTTTGTAGTAAGTCCCCTATTTTTCCCCGGCGGCGACATCGGCCGATTGGCCGTCTTCGGTACGGTGAACGACTTGGCCATGGCCGGGGCACAGCCCTGCTGGCTTAGCGCCGCTTTTATCCTGGAAGAGGGCCTGCCGCTCCCGACCTTGGAGCAACTGACAGCCTCCATGCAGCAGGCGGCCCAGCAGGCAGGTGTCCGAATTGTTACCGGCGATACCAAAGTGGTCGATCGCGGCAAAGCGGACAAAATGTTCATCACTACGGCCGGCATCGGCCTGGTGTTGCCCGGCATGGAACTGTCGCCGGCTCGGGTCAGACCGGGCGATGTGGTGATGGTGAGCGGCGATCTGGGCCGACACGGCATCGCCATCCTTTCGGTTCGAGAAGGACTGGAGTTGGAAGGCGTTTTGCCGAGCGATTGTGCGCCGCTGCACGGGTTGGTGGAGGCCTTGGCCGAGCTGGGCCAGCATCTGCACTGCCTGCGGGATTTGACCCGGGGCGGCCTGGCCGCCGCCGTCAACGAAATCGCCCTGGACGCCCATGTGGGCATGGAACTGGACGAGTCGGCCATTCCGGTTGCCGAGCCGGTAGCTGGCGCCTGCGAACTGCTCGGCCTGGACCCGCTCTATGTGGCCAATGAAGGTCGGCTGGTAGCTTTTGTAGCGCCGGAGGCGGCCGAGCGGGCTTGGGAAATCCTCCAGGCCCATCCAGCCGCCGTGCAGCCGGCCCGCATCGGCCAGGTAACCGCCGAACATCCCGGCATCGTCGTCCTGCGCACGCCGTTGGGCGGAAGCCGCATCCTCGACCTGCCCGCCGGCCAACTCCTACCCAGAATCTGCTAGAAAAGTACTTTTTCGTCC
>Ga0209809_1000395_pt1 | contig 39977 bp, 31 predicted proteins | sample YNPMSTMetaG_FD_186172 | JGI IMG/M metagenome (GOLD analysis project Ga0209809, IMG submission 186172) | Anoxygenic and chlorotrophic microbial mat microbial communities from Yellowstone National Park, USA - YNP MS-T MetaG (SPAdes) (version 2) ...
CCCCTGCGCGTGCCGCTGACCGTGCAGGCGGACGGCCAGCTGCAGGTTACCGCCGATGTATACTACTGCCAGGACGGCAAGGAAGCACTCTGCTACTTCAAGCAGCTGCAGTGGCGCGTGCCGCTGAGGGTTGGAGCAGGCGGAGCAAAAACGGTGACACTGGAACAGGGTCTGTGATAAACACCGCTACTCCACCGTCACACTCTTCGCCAGGTTGCGCGGCTGGTCGATCTCGCATCCTCGCTCCCGAGCAATGTAGTACGCCAGCAACTGCATCGGCACGATAGCCACCACCGGCGCAAAGGTGGGATGTACCGCAGGCAACGGGATGACCTCATCCGCCACCTGACGCAGCACCTCTTCATGCCCTTCGGGCGCAACCGCCAGCACAAAGCCCTCGCGCGCCTTCACCTCCTTCATGTTGCTTATCATCTTCTCGAAGGTGTGAGGCTGTGTGGCGAAAGCGACAACCGTCACTCCCGGCTCCACCAGAGCCAGTGGTCCATGCTTCATCTCGCCGGCAGGATACGCCTCCGCGTGGATATAGCTGATTTCCTTCAGCTTCAGCGCAGCCTCCAGCGACACCGCGTAGTCGTATCCCCGCCCCAGATAGAAGAAGCAGGTAGACGGTGCGAGCTGCTTTGCCAGATGGATAATCTGCTCCTCACTGTGAATGACCTCTTCCACCCTGTCCGAAAGCGACTGCATCTCCTCTACCAGAGCGCGGGCTTCGTCGTCGCTCAAGCGACCTTCCAGCTGCGCCAGATAGATGCCCAGCAGGTACAGCACCGCCAGCTGAGTGATATACGCCTTCGTGGAGGCCACGCAGATTTCGGGACCGGCGTAGGTGTACAGCACATGATGCGCTTCGCGGGCGATACTGCTGCCCACGACGTTCACGATGCCCAGCGTGGTCGCCCCGTGTTCCTTGCACGCCCGCAGCGCGGCAAGCGTGTCCGCGGTTTCTCCCGACTGGCTGATGATAATGGCGAGCGTCTCCTCGTCGACGATGGGGTCTCCATAGCGGAACTCTGACGCGAACCAGATGTCTACCGGTCGGCGCAGCAGTTTCTCGAAGAAGATTTTGCCCACGATGCCTGCGTGCAGCGCGGTGCCACAGGCGGTTATCAGGATGCGCTTGAACCGGCGCAGCTCGTCGGGCGAAATGCTCAAATCGGAGAAAGCCACCAGCCCCTCCTGCGAAATCCTGCCCCGCAGCGTATCGCGCAGGGTACGGGGCTCCTCGTGAATCTCCTTGAGCATGAAGTGCGGATATCCACCCTTCTCCGCTGACGCCTCGTCCCAGGTAACCTCCATCGGCTCGCGCACGACAGGCGTTCCGTCCGCCTGCATCACCTGCACACTGTCGCGGGTCACGATAGCCATCTCGCCATCTTCCAGCACAATCACCCGACGGGTGTAGCGCATGACGGCAGGGATGTCGGATGCCACAAAGTTCTCGCCCTCGCCCAGCCCAATGATAAGCGGCGAGTCCTTCCGCGCGACCACAATCTTGTCTTTGTCCACAGTGCTTAACACCGCTATCGCATAAGACCCGCGCAGCTGAGGCAACACTTTGCGCACCGCTTCCGCCAAATCCTGCTCCAGCTGCTCCTCAATCAGATGCGCGATGACCTCCGTATCGGTCTCGGAGGAGAAAGCATGTCCACGCTCCTGCAACGCATGGCGCAGTTCCAGATAGTTCTCGATAATCCCGTTATGTACGACTGCTACCCTGCCCGTGCAGTCGGTATGAGGGTGGGCGTTGTCGTGTGAAGGCTTGCCGTGCGTTGCCCAGCGGGTGTGCGCCACTGCAGTGAAAGCCGCGGTCTTCTCTCCCGCCAGCAAGCCTTCCAGCCGGGCGATTTTGCCTTCGCTCTTGATCACGCGCAGGCTGCCGTTCTGGGGAAAAGCGATGCCCGCGCTGTCGTAGCCGCGATACTCCAGCCGATGCAGCTGGTCGATGGCAAGCTCAATGCCGTTGCGCGGGCCGATATAGCCGGTAATGCCACACATCGAGGGGCGCACCTCCTTGCGAACTACTCGATTCTATTTTCGGCAAAGCGCAACTATTGTAAGATAGTTTCTCGCAAAAAACAAGGGAATCGGCTTACCCTTTGCACCGTCTTATCACCTGTGAACCTCAAAAGGAGGTGCCAGAAGGCGATCGAGGCGAAACAGGCAGAGATTAACGCCCTGCGAGAGCAGTTGCATCAGGTGCAGGTCAGCAACCGTGAACTGCACCAGAGAATCATGCAGCAGAATCGCGGTGGCAGTGGCTACGGCGGCGCAGGGAACGGCTATGGCAACCGAGCGCGGGCACAGATGCGCGGAACCAACCCGAACTGCCCGTTCGTGAACACGCGATAAGGCGCAAACACCCGGCAGCCCTCTGGGCTGCCGTTTTTTTTGGTACCTGCAGGCTTTCGGCAGGCGGGCACAGAATTGGCTAATTCGGCACGAGTTTCAGGAGGTATTCGCTGATGACACGCTTGCTTACCGTAGTGACACTGTGCGCGCTGCTGCTGTCCGCAAATGCAGATACACTGGAGCTGATGGACGGCACCGTGCTTCAGGGATGTTTCATCCGGGATGAGGGTGTACGCCTGCTGGTGTGGGAGAACATGCAACAGGTCGGTGGGCCTGCTAAAGCCTATCCCCGCAGCATGGTCAAACAGTTCAGGGTGGAACGCGACGACAGCTGGGATGCCCGCCCCAACCTGCCCGACCTGACAGTGACCTTCATCGAGCTGAACCCCAAACTGGCGGGACTACACGGCAGAGTGCATTATGACCAGTGGGGGCGTCCCAAAATCGCCGGCGCCCCCGTGTTACCAGACCTCGGCGAAGAGAGCTACCTCAAACCGGAAGAGATTGTCCAAGGGCTGAAGCTGAAATACCAGCCGGGCGAGCCGGTAACCCTCACCGCACACGTGAAGAACGTGGGCTTTACCACTGCGCAGCCGTTCGACTACGTGTGGCTGATCGATGGGAAAGAGGTGAGCCGGGGCAGATACCGGCAACGGCTGCGTGAGATGGAGGAAGCCACCTTCACCCTCAAGTGGAACTGGCAGGAAGGCTTCCACTACGTCACCTTCCGCATCATCACGAACCAGAAAGAGATAGCCACCATCAACAATGAGGTCACCGACCCACTGTGGGGCTGGGGCTTCTTCTACATCGTCAGCAACAAGCGGGTGCAAATGTGGCACACCTTCCGCAGCGCGGCGGGAACCTTCTGCTTCGAAGACTACTACCGCTGGCATATCGACATCATGAATCTGCTGTTTGCGCACAGCATTTTCCCCGCCGCTCCCGAGGGCATCAAGGCACGGGTGCGCCTGGACCGCATCATCTACACCGACGATGTGGATAAAGCGGTGCAGGGGCTTATCGCAGAGGACGGTATCGCTTACCATCAGGGCGGCTGGATATGGCACGATAGCCCCGAGGAGAAAGCGGGTAAATGGGAACCGCCCACGAAGGAGTGGCGACAGAACACCGAGTGGTCACTCCCCCATGAGCTGGGGCACCAGCTGGGTTTGACCGACTGGTATGCGCTGGACTACGCAGGGCACGAGCATCACAAAATGCCCGACAACGGCGACCTCGTTGCCCACTTCATGACCCATCCCGTGACGATGATGCACTGGCATGGTCCGCACGTGTTCTCGGAGGCGGATGCGGGCTACCTGAACATGACCTGGGATAAACCGCGCGGGCATTTCGGCGACCACTACTTCGCCATCCCAGCCGAGAACTTCCTGCGGGTGGTGGATGTGAACGGCAAGCCAGTGCCCGGCGCGAAGGTGGAGATTTTCCAGCGCGGCTGCGTGCTGGACCCAAACGGTCCACCCGGAGAAGAGGCGGGGGTCAAATACTTCCCCGTGATCGAGGATGGGAACTTTGACCATCCCGTCTCCAAAGACCCCGTGATTGTGGGAGAAACCGACGCAGAGGGAATGCTACGCCTGCCGAACCGCCCCGTCATAGAGGTGCGCACGCTGAACGGCTTCCACCGCCGCCCCAACCCCTTTGGCAATATCAACGTGGTGGGCGGGCGCGGGTTGATGCTGGCGAAGGTCACGAAGTACAACCGTCCCTGCTATTACTGGCTGGAGATTACCGACTTCATCACCGCGTGGTTCCGCGGGCAGAAGGAGCGCTTCACCATCACGCTCAAGACACCGTATGGCTCGGTGGACTCGCCGCTGCCGCCGCGCAACGTCACAGTAGAGCACATCGACGAGCATCACGTCCGCGTGCGATGGGAGAAGCCCGCAGTTCTGCGGGAGATGCAGTATCTGGATCGAGCCATCGGCTACCGGGTGTACCGCCGCGTCTCCAGCGATGGCTTGAACGACCGCCCCTGGTTCCCGGTGGCAACGGTAGGTCCCGACACGTTCGAGTGCGTGGTGGACCTGCGCCAGCGTCCGGAGGACGTGTACTGGTTCTCACAGGCGAAGCGTTTTGCCGTCTCCACAATTGGCGAGCTGTCGGTAGAGAGCGAGCTGGTAGAGACGCTACTGCCAGAGAAACCATAGCTTATCGATGAGCAGCCGGGCGTCCGCGTTGCCGGTATTCACCACAATCCTGACGAACAGGTCGCCGTCATTGGAGACCCACCGACTGGCGGGTGCAGTCTGAAGCCTGCTCCTGCAGAACGCTCCTCGAGGCGCAGTTTTTTGCAGGCGACTTTAGCGAGATTTTATCGAACACCCCCGATGACCATTGACAACCGGACACAAGCGTGATATACTATCACTAAAACCAATAAGGGTAAGCCGTCTGCGCCTCAATCGCATTGAGGCTGAAATATCGGGGGAAGTCCGGTGAGAATCCGGCGCAGGCCCGCTGCGGTGTGCCTCCGTTCAGGAGGCGAGCCCGAATGCCCGGCGACGGCTGGTCACTCCCTGCAATCGCAGGGTACCCCTTCGCGGAGGGAGGGGGACGTGACCCGAAGGTGAATATCGGGCGCGTTTCAACCCACCTGGTGCGAAAGGGCATCAGGTTTTTTGTTGACGCGCCACAAGCAACCACCGCCCGGCGACGTTTCCCTCCGCGCGTCGTCAGCGGTGATTATTTTTTCGTAAGGAGGGAAACATGCCTGACAAACGCAACGCCTTTACGCTGATTGAGCTGCTGGTAGTTATCGCGATAATCGCGATACTGGCAGCCATCCTCTTCCCCGTCTTCGCGCAGGCGCGCGAGAAAGCCCGTCAAACCAGCTGCCTCAGCAACATGAAGCAACTCGGTCTGGCAACGCTGATGTATGTTCAGGACTACGACCAGACCTACCCCATCGCCCAGTACGCCTATAGCGGCTCGCTGCGGCAGTGCTGGTTCGGGCGGGAGGTGCAATCCAATGTGTGGGACAAAAACCAGAGTCTGCTCTACCCCTATATGAAGAACGGGCAGATTCAGCGATGTCCCAGCTGGGGTGGGCGCACCCGGTTCGGCGATGGCAACGGTTACGGCTACAACTGGGGTTACATCGGGTCGGACATCTACATCAGCTTCAACTGGGGCACCTGGCCTAACCTGCAGAACCCCGCATCCGAAGGGTCGCTCTCGCGCCCTGCAGAGAAGGTGATGTTCGCGGATAGCGGCTTTTATAACGCGCCCTGGTACGGTGGCGACGGTACCATGTGGGAGACGCCCTACATCGACCCGCCCTCCATGTGGTGGGGCAACCCAACGGTGGACTTCCGGCACATCGATAACCGGAAGGATGTGGACGCTAACGCGCGGGTTGTAAAACATCGCGGGTTCGCGAACGTGGTCTTCTGCGACGGACATGTCAAACCCATGAGCCAAACGCAGATGACCGACGCTCACTTCACCCGCGATTAGGGCTTACGAGTTCCTCCTGCATAACGTGCGTTCGAATGGCGTCCCCCCCTTCTGCCGAAGGGGGGACTTTTTCGGTTACAAGTCGTGCCTAGCGGGCGGACGGTACTGTCCTGTAGGATGCACCTCTGCCGTTGCCCCCGCCTCGCGCAGCATCCGGCGGTAGTTATCAGCCCTGCGCCGGGGAAGGTCTACCAGAATGACCATGGGCAGGTCCTTCAGGATACCCCGACAATGGTCACGCGGTGCAGCCAGAAGATGGCACAGTACATCCAGCACCTCTTCCGTATTATGCCCGGCATCTACCAGCACCACGTCATAGGTGGTGTACTCCAGGCTCTCTTCTGCCGCACCGATAGGAGCCGTCGCGACACCGGGTCGGGCAGCGGGTTTCAGGTCGTTCTGCCCGTTGCAGTTGTCGCAGATGAACATCTTCGCGCGAGGCGACACCTTCTGTGGCGTGCCGCAATGCCGGCACACCAGTACCAGCGGAGGCACGACCTGTCCTCCCTCTATCGCCACCACGCGATGGCAGTGCTCGCAAGTGTAGTCCTCCGTTGGAGGCGCCAGAAACAGAGTTGCCTGTTCACAATAGGGACAGATCGCGCGATACGAGGGCAGGTTGTTCACCTGCATATACTGCCAGCCACCGTATCCGGCGATGCCCACGCCGGCTAATGTGACCAGCACGCCCACCACAAACGGCATCCACGCCGCGATGGTGGACAGATACAGCAGAAACAATCCGAGAAAAAGCACGGCTATCCCCCACCCTACAATGGGGATTATCCGTTGCAACTCCGCCTCTATCACTTCGGCACGGGTCGGCTGTGCCATGGCTAGACCCCCTTTTGCGGATTATCGTGTTTAAGATAACACGACCACCCGCGTGCTGTCAACCGTCACGAAAAAAAGACGCTGGTTATTTTCCCAGCGTCCAAGGTCAGGGGGTATCCTCTTCTTTGTTGTTACGATAAAGGCTTACAGAGCGCGCAGTATCACGTCTCCGCGAATTGTGCGAGCCACCAGCGTGCCGACCTCTGCGCCTGTGCCGAAGGTACCTTCCCATTCGCCACGTTCGTTCCGTGCAAGAGTGATTCCCAGCTGGTTCTGCACATCGCCGTCGGTTGAAAGCACCCGCACTTGGCACGCCGAACCCTGTGGCAAACCTATCGTCACATCACCGCTGGCGGTCTGCAGGTTTGCCTCTCCGAAGAACGGCTCGCCAAACTCCAGACGGATGTCGCCGCTGGCGGAAGCCAGAGATACCTGCTTGGCGCGCAGCTGCTGCACGACGATATCGCCGCTGGCGGTGCGAGCACGCAAGCCCTCTGCCCCTGTGCAGGCGCACGCGACGCAACGGATATCTCCGCTTTGCGCTTCAAGGTGCGCGCTCTCTGTTTCACTCCTCTCCAGCGTGACGTCTCCGCTGGCGGAAATCAGGCGCACTTTGCCGGTCGCCTCGCGTATGGTGATGTCGCCGCTTGCGCTCTCCACGCTCACGGGTGACCCTGTACCTTCCACCAACACGTCACCGGCTGTAGACTGTATCTCTAAAGAGACGCCTGTCGGCACAGTGATATCCACGTCGGCAGAGGCGAACTTCCCCGCTCGTGCCAGGCGCACGAACACCACGTCGCCGCGCTGCTCGATGACCGGTGCCCACGCTCCCACGCCCTGCTCGGCTTGCTCCGTGCCTTCAGCGCGAATGGCCCCTTCGGCGTGCACACACATCTGCGTCGCGCCTTCCTGTCCGCGCACGCGCACGTCACCGAGCACGTTTTGCACGATGAGGCGTGCGCCCGCAGGGATATCCACGGTCTGCTCAAACTCTATGTCCTGCACCGTGCCCAGCCGCAGGTCGATATCCCAGCGCCCCATGCCACGAAAGGCACGCTGTGCCTCTTCCCAGCCGCGGCGGGTCTGCTCACGGATTTCCTCGCTGATACGTCGCCACTCTTGCTGAATGCGTTTCCAGTCCACGCCTTCAAAAGCCTTGCGCAGCTGCTCCATCGCCTCTTCAAAAGCGGCTTCTTCCTTGCGCTTTGTTTTTTCTCCGCTTGGCTTTGCCATCAACGCCTCGATGAGCATCTGCGCCTGCTCCGGGGTGAGTTTGCCCTCGCGCACCATGCGCAAGATTCGCTGCAGTTCCTCGTTCATGGGATACACCTCCTACCGCAACTGGCGCAACGCATCCGCCGCCTCTTCTGCGGTGATTTCGCCGCGCTCCAAAGCATCCAGAATCGCCTTCCGGCGCTCCTGCACATCCGTCTCTTCTGCCTTCTCCTCGCCCACCGCCGACAACCCGAGTGCCTGCAACAGCGATTCCAGTCGGGCTTTCACCGTCGGATACGAGATATTCAGCTCGCGCTCGACGCAGTTATACACTCCGCGGCAGCGCAAAAACACCTCCAAAAACTGCTGGTGCTCCGGCTCCAGCCCGCAATACCGGCAGGTAGACGCCGCGAATTGACCGCGCATCTGCATGCCACAGCTTTCGCACACCACTTCGCGTATGTGCAGATTGCCGCCGCACACCGGACACCTTGCAGGAACGGAGTACATGTCTATCACCTCCACTATTTTAGATTATACACATTAATATTGAAAAAATCAACTGTTTATGGAAATATTTTCAAGATTTTTATGAAAATAATCAATCGCCTGCCTAGGAAAAAGGGAGCCCCCTGCCACCCAAAGAATATTGGGTATACTGATATCGGCTTATCATGAAAAACATCGAAGGCAAGCAAAGAGAGGCGATAGCTGTCATTGCTCTCGTTGTGGCAATGGCGGTGAGCGGCTGTGGAGTGAACCCGCGCCGATTGGCGGAAAAGCGCGTGGAGGCACAGCTGCCCCATCTCATCGCCCCGGCAAAACGATACCGCGTATACCTTCTGGGGAGGCACGAAAAGATGTTTCAGGGAAAAGTGAGGGCAGCACGCATTGTCGGCGAGGGGGTGGAGATTCAGCAAGGGCTTATCCTGCGCGAACTGGTGGTGGAACTGGAAGAGATCGAATACCGGAAGGACGCCCCAATCCGCGCAAAGCAGGGTTCGTTCCATGCCAGCATGGACGACGAGGTTCTGCAGTCCTATCTTGGCAGTCTGTTACCGCCTGTGCGCTCGCCGTGGAATCTGGTGGTATCGCGTCTGGACAATTTGCTGATCCGCAGTCGCGCTGGCGAAATGCGCTTATCCATCGACGTGTATACCCGACTAGGCGTGAAGATCTCAGCGGAGCTGAGCGGCAGATTGCGCCTTAAAGATGGCTCGCAGGTGTGGTTCGAGGACACGGAGCTGAAGGTCATCGGGCTTTCTGTGCCGGAGAAGGTGCGAGAGCTGCTTTCGGAGCTGTTCCTGAACCGACCGCTGATAGACCTGTCGGATATCCGGGCACCTATTCGCATCGAACGGGTGGCTATAGGCGAAGGGACACTGATGTTTGACGGAGCGGTTCTGGTAGACAGGCTCGCGGACCTGATGCCGCGTTAATCTAGCTCTGCGGGCTCGCGTTCCCATGAAGCTGTCCGCATTGCAGTAGGCGTGCGAACTGGATTTTCTCCGCACGGCTCATCTCGGTAAAGCGTACTGCGATTTCCCAACCCTCTTTGTCCCGTGTTTTGCCGATTCTGATGATTTCTGCCACCGCATGCCCCACTTGCTGGTTCGCTTCGGAGATAAACAGCAACTCCACAGTGTCCGATCGCAAAATCAGCTCGTGCGGCAAATAGATGCGAGCCCCACCTGCCGAGATGTCCCGACATTCTCCTGTCACCCACTCTGTATCCCCGACCACCCGCAGGCGTACCTGCATGTTGCACGGATAGCGCTCGTGCTGTCGCCTCTGCTGGAAACGGAACGAGCCTTTGACCTGCACCACTATCTCGGCGACCTCAGGATGGTATTGCTGAACCACTGCCTCGCCGGTGTAAATCCCCGACTCTGCGCTGATGACTAACAGCACGTGGGCGCCAGGCGTAAGGAGCCTGTCATGCAGCGACTCATCTTGCAGATGGATTGCCATCAACGGACACGCCATCCGCGCCAGCTTCCCCTGCGACACTACCGTCGAGGTGTTGCCCCTTAGATGTATCTTTACCGAGGCACCTGTCTGAAACACGCCCGTTTCGCTCCTGCCCAACGCTATCTACGTCGATTATCGGCTACAGGGGCAGCAGAAATCAGCTCAGCAAGAGTAATGTGGGGTGCCAAGTTCTTGCGGTGTGCGCCAGCGTCGTCCACTCACAAGTTCGGCTTGCCTTCGGTGCACAAACCGTGCCACACGCTCATGCTGCTCAGCGTTCAGGTCGGCAAAAGCGCAATGCAGGCGGTATTCCAGATGCCCGTCCACCACAGTCTCCGACACTCCGACCACTGTCAGGCGCGTGGAAGCGGGCAGAACCTCAGACAACGCTGGCACCTCCAAACGCACCGTGCTCCCCACCACAGGAGCCACTGGTGCCTGCACACACACTCCGCCTCCGCCGATGTCCAGAAGCATGCCGGCATAGCGACCAATGCTCTTTCCCCCGACAACATCGACAGTTGCCGGCGCGATGAGTTCCACCCGCGCAAACTGCCTTCTCTGCAGACGATGTAACAGAGGCTGTCGACGTAACCTCAAGACACAAGGTTCACCGCTTTCCACACCAACAACTTCAGTTTCCATCACATACAGGCTGTCTATCGCGTTCACTGCCAGAGCGACCCGCGTGCCGGGCACAAAACGTTCGCCCTCTGTCAGCACAGGTAGGTCTACATCTACGCTGCTTGGCTGAACCTTGCGCACCATCGTACGCCATCGGCGCAAACGCTCCTCCTCGGAACCGTCCAGCAGTTGCAGGTAAGCACATTGCCCTGTGCGCAACTCCGAAGAAGATATCAACCCCTGTCCGCGAAGAAGGCGAACGCGATGTAGCCACCAGAGGTACCACAGGTAGCGTAAAGCGAGGATGGCAATTAGCGCGAGGCTAATCAACAGCGTGCCAATCCATATCCATGACTGCCCATCAGCTACAAGAGCGCGCTGCCACCACGCCGAAGGGCGGCTCACCAAAGCGCTCTCCGCTAATACAACAACCATGAGCAATCCTCTCCTTGTTCATCCTCAACGAGTTCCTTCCACACAGGAGCGGATTTGCGCTCTGGTACAGCTACGAGCAAATGGACAAGAAGTGGCTGAGCAGATAAACAACCGGTAAAGCGAACAGCAGGCTATCAAACCGGTCCATGACCCCACCATGCCCAGGCAGGAAACCGCTAAAGTCTTTTACCCCTAATTCGCGCTTCAACGCGCTTTCAAACAGGTCGCCTACCTGCCCCATCACTATCGCCGCCGACGCCAGCACCGCCGCTGTCAGGGGCGTTAAGCCTATTGCCAAAGCAGTTAGGCTGGCAGTAACCGTCCCCAACAGCGTACCGGCTGCCGCACCCTCCCAGCTCTTGTGCGGACTGAGCCGGGGAGACATCCTTCGCTTGCCCAAGTGCTTACCCACAAAGTAGGCGGTGGAGTCACACATCCACATGGAAACGCAGGTCAGCAATATCAGGCGCACCCCGTCCGACAACCGCACCCCTTGTTCGGCACAGCCCATATCCATCAATCGCAGTTTCACCCAGATGCCCAACAACAGCCCTGGATATAAAACCACGAACGCAGCCGTGCCAACGTTCCGCCATACGCACAACTTCCCCAGCCTTTCCGCTTGCCACACCTCCCACGCCAGGGCAACCATCATGATGGCGGCAACCACCAAACGAATGCTCTCCGGAAAGGTTGCCTGCAGCTGCGAACCCAGCCACGCATCAAAGGGCAGATACACCGATACCATCGCCAGAGGGCGGTTCACTCGCACCTCCGGATACCGTTTCTCCACCGCCGACAGCATCTCCAGCATACCCACCAGCGCTATGAGCATCACCAGCACCACCCAAGTACTTCCTGTAGGCATCACCGCCGCTGGCGGTCCCACCAGCGCGAGTAGAAACACAGGGATACCCATGAGCGCAGTGAGCACACGCTTAGCCAGCTCTGACATTGGCCAGCCTCCACGCATACTCATACTCCTGCGGGGTGTCTATATCGTAAGCCAGTTCCGGATCGCACTCCACCGCACGACAACGTATCCCCAACAGCTGTTCTGCACGGCGTTCCACATCTGCCACCCTCAACTGGCGGGTAGCATACTTCCACAGAATATGCCAACCTGCCAGCATTGCCAGCTGCCAGAGGCTCTTGCGCCGTTGGGCGACCTGCCTTATCCATTCGGCACGTGCCAGCAACGCAGTGGGTTGCACCATCATTGCACACCCCGCCACAAACTCACCATCCCTCAAACGGGCGTAGGTGTTGGGAGAGCCAGGAAAACGTGCATCGAACTCCTCACGCCGGGCTATCGCGTAGCAGAGCTGCACATCGGGTGGACATGCATCCACAAAACGTTGGATTGCCTCAGCTGTTACAAAGGGCAGGTCCGAGGTGAGGTAAAGCGCACGGGAATACTCCTTCGCCGCCTCCAAACCGGCAATCAGGTTTTCGTGCGCTTCCGAAAGCTCAGGCACGAGGGTTTCATGCGGACGATTCAAACAGTGTTGCAGTTCCGCATTACCGACGATGATTGTCCGTTCTGCCAGACCAGCCGCCCGCACCGCCTCCAAAACGGTCTCGAGGAGAGTGCGCCCCCCTACGTTCAGGAGAGCCTTGATGAGAACATGCCTGCGCTCACCGGCGTAGTCCTCCGCAGCCGCGGAGGCTTCGGGTAGACCGCTGGAGAGAAAATCCGCCGTGGCGATACGCCCGCCTGCCGTGATGACTACCGCAAGATTCCTCCTCAAGGCGCTATCACCACCCGGTTCTTGCCAAATCGCTTCGCCCGGTAGAGCGCGGTATCTGCGGCAGCAATCAGGTCGGAAACGGTGAGCGCATCCTCCGGATAACTCGCCACGCCGATGCTCACGGTGCAGCGCACTGGCGGACCGCCCGGATACCCCGGAAACGGTGTGCGCGCGACCACCTCGCACAACCTCTGAGCCAGCACGGCAGCCGATTCCTTATCGGTTTCTGGCAGAATCACCGCGAATTCCTCGCCACCATACCTGCCCGCGATATCGCTCTGGCGGATGTTTTGCCGCAGTATCTCTGCGATCTGACGTAGCAGTTCGTCCCCTTGCTGATGACCGTAGGTGTCGTTGTAACGCTTGAAGTAGTCCACGTCTATCATCAGCAGGGTCAAGGGATGGTGATAGCGTAGCGAGCGAGACAGCTCCTCCTGAAGCCGTTCATGCCACCGACGGTGGTTCAATAAACCCGTCAAGCCGTCGCGCACTGCGAGCTCGGCGGTCTGACGATACAATCGCAAGTTCTCCAACAAAATCGCCAAATGCTCCACGAGAACCTCTATTGCCTCGTAGTCCGCCCTGGCAAACGGTTCCCAGTTTGGGTCACGCTCCAGTATCAGTAGACCCCAAGGATAGTCGCGGACGGACAGCGGCGTTACCAGTAAATGCCCGCGAAAATGCTCCTGCAGGTCGGGCAGGCGTTCCGCTAGGACATGGGCAAGAACCAGCGGTTTTTGCTCATCTAGTACCTTGCCCAGCACCCCGTTTGCCTCGAGATAGGTGGGTATCCCATCCCGACTTTGCTGTGGATAGACGCCCACGCTTTGCAGGTGCGCCTCCTGACGGGCGTAAATCCAAAGAGTCAAACGGTCAAAAGGCAATAGGCGGCGCAGTTCGTTGCCCACATCTTGCAGCAGGTGGTCAGGGTGCAAATGGGCGATTAGTCGCTGATGCATGGTTCGCAACGCGCGGATTTGCCGCTGCGCCAGATGTGCCTGGATAAACGCCCGCGCGGACAACAACCCAATGGCACCCATCACGCACAACAGCGCGACAGACAACCAACCCCACAGGCCATGTGTCGATAACGCGGCCACTACCGCTGGAAAAGCCACGGCGTCCACGAACATCTCCGTGCGTGCGACAGACCAGACGGACACATTTCGCCTGCCTTCACCCCACCAGAGCAAAAGCACCCGCATTAGTCCAAACAGCAAAGCCGCCGCCAGTACTCGCAACAAGAACTGCCATGTGACTGCTGAAAGACTACCTGAAGCGTGAAACAGGAGACCGCTGCACTGTGACGACACGGCTACCGCGGACGCATACCACAGGGTATTTTGGCGATCCCCCACGACACGCTGTGCCATCCACCCCGCGAGAAGGCTCATCGCCCCGCCGACGACTGCCCCATACAGTAAACTGGTGAACAAAACTACCGCGCCGCCGAAGCGCATCTTTCGAGACCTTAGCCGCCCGACAGGTAAAGCCATCGTCATCACTGTGAGCAAGAGGAGAAGAGACAGGGGTAGCGGAGGCACGACCGTGACGGGTTGCAGCCACCAGCACACTGGCAGACTCGCGAGGGCTACACCGTGTAAGACCTGTTGCTTTCGCTGCAGACCGCGCACCAAATCGATTTCTCCTACCGCACGCTACTGTGGATATTATATGGTGAAAGCAATCCCGTTGCAAGGCGTTGATACCGAACGGCTCGGCAGGAGGCTTCTATAGCCGCAGGCTTCAGTCTGCGTTCGTGGAGGGCGAACCTCCGGTGAGCCGAAAACCGCAACAAACGCCTCAGCGGGAGCCTCGCCCTCCACAGGAGACGATCTTACCTGCCGTAACCGCCGGATGGGGTTGGCGCTGCCATCGGCGTGCCGGACCGCCCCGGCATGGGCGGTGCCAGATTCACACCGGGAGGAGGGTTCCCGGAAATGCGCTTGGGTCCTTCGAACCACTGCCGCGCATAGAAGAAACCCGCAATGGCTAACACCACCACAATCACCAGCACCGCCACCCAGGGCGGAATCTCGCGTTTCATCTCACACCTCCAGATAGTGACCTCCGGCAGTGCCGGAGGTCATTTGATTTGACGTGTTCAGGGATTCAGCACGGGATCCGCGTCGCGGTCTGCCTGCACCGTCCACTCATGCGGGAAGGTATGTCCCCACTTGCGCGGAGAGACGTGCCCATCCGTCCAGATGATGTTTTGCATGCCGTTGAAAAAGCCCTGCACGTTGGGGTCGCGCGAGCTCCAGTCGGTGCCGGTGCAGGTCCAGGTGTTCCATCCCAGCCGCAGCGGATAATCCAGATGACCGTCCTGCCACGAGTCGGGGCAGTGCCCGTTCACCACGTAGATGGTGCCTGCTGGCTCCTGCAACACCCCCTGGCTGGGATAGCGCCACCACACGATGCCCCAGTGTGCGTCGGGGTTGTTGTCTTTCCAGCGGGTGTAATACCAAGCCCATACCCCGTTGAGCATGTAGGAGAACAGCAAATTGCCGTTGGGCGCACGGTTGATGTTGAGCGCTGCACAGATCCAGTCGCCCCAGTATTCAGCTTCCAGCTGCGGCGAGAGAAACACGCGCGTGTTTTTCACATACGGTTGCAACAGCGCGGGCCAGTAGACCCATGGACCGGGCGAACAACGGGGGTCTCCGATATAAGGCAACCCGAAACCCAACAGCTTCTCGTCGTAGTCCTGCGAATACATCATCAACGCCAGACCCTGCTGCTTCATGTTGCTGATGTCGGAAGCCTGACGGGCTTTGGTACGCGCCTGGCTGAACACCGGGAACAGAATCGCTGCCAGTATCGCGATAATCGCGATAACCACTAGGAGCTCGATGAGCGTAAAGCCAAATCGTTTCATCGTTTTTTCCTCCTTGTTTTGAAGATTGGTTTGGATTTGGAATCTGAGTAACACGCGCAAACACGGAAGAACCGTCCAGTGACTGCCGTTGCATCACCTCCTTCGCAAGGAAGACTCCCGCACCACCAGCTGCGGCAACAACACTGCCGACTGCACAGGGATATCCGGCTGTGTCATGCGCCTCTGCAAGAACTCGCACGCCAGCCGACACATCTCCTCCAGCGGCTGCCGAATGGTGGTCAGGGGAACCTCCAGATACTCGGTATCCTCGATGCCGTCACAGCCGACGAGAGCTACCTCGTCGGGCACACGCACGCCCAGCAAACGTAGGCCGCGATACGCACCCAGAGCCATCTCGTCGTTGTGGCAGAAGATGGCGTCGGGAAGACCGAACTGTTCCACGTGCTCTGCCACCGCCGCCATTGCTGCGGAACGCGACTGGTCCACGCTGACAATGTACTCCTTCGGCAGACCTGCCGCTTCCACTACCACGTCGTAAGCATCACGACGTGCATCGCCCGGATGGCGCGACTCGGCGTTAACCAGATAAGACACTCGATGATAGCCCTGTTCGATCAGGTGCTGCACCGCCTGCACAGACCCTGTATAGAGGTCGACGCCCACATGGTCCACTTCCGTCAGATAGTATGCGCCCATACTGACCACCGGCACCGGTCGGCGACGGGAGGTTTTTTGCGCCGAACGCAACGCCCCCACGCATTCAAAGCCAATAATCCCGTCCACCCGCCCCCAGCCGTGTCGTGGCGGCTCGCTCTGATGACCCACCTGCCGAATCAGCATCTCGTATCCGGACTGCCACAGGGTGGCTTCGACCAAATGTACCACTTGCCCGTGAAAGGCAGTATACAGATGGTGCATCCACAGGGCTACCATACAGGTGCGTCCGGTAACCAGCGAGCGCGCCCCCAGATGGGGCTGATAGCCCAGCTCTTCCGCCGCCTGCAGCACACGTTGCCGCGTTTGCTCCGAAATCACGTGTTGTCTGCTGCCGTTGAGCACTCGCGACACCGTGGAGGGCGATACCCCCACACATTCTGCTATCTGCTTGATGGTAACTTTCATCGTCTTCGGTTATGCAAACGTTTGCGTAGATGGCTTCATTATACCCCTGCCCCGCGCATTTGTCAACAAGAACAGAGGGTGTTCGAAATCGGTGGTTGAATGGATAGACCACCTAACCCCCTTGCCCCCTTCCCTGCGAGGGAAGGGGGAACGCCCCTCTCCTCGTGGGAGAGGGGACGGGGGTGAGGTAACAAAAGGGGCATCAAGAACGCCTCTCTCGCTGCGCTACAATCAACTTCTCAACAATTCTCGAACACCCTCACAAGACCAGAGGGGTTCCTTTCGCTTGCGTGACCCGCCCCTTTCGCGTATAATCTAAATCGTTAACCAATATGGGAGCACTGGCGATGAAGAAAGTGGTTCTGGTCTATTCCGGAGGGCTGGATACCTCCGTTTGTATTCCGCTGATGCGGGAAGAGTACGAGTATGACCATGTGATTACCGTTACGGTGGATGTGGGTCAGCCCGAGGAGGACATCCGCGAAGCGGAAAGCAAAGCGCAGGCACTGGGCACAGAGCATTACACCTTGCCTGCCAGAGAGGAGTTCGCCCGCGATTACTGCTTCGCGGCGGTGCAGGCAAACGCCAGCTACGAGGGTTACCCGGTCAGCACCTCCATCGCCCGCCCGCTGATCGCCGCTAAAGCGGTGGAAGTGGCGAAGCAGGTGGGTGCTACGGCGTTCGCTCATGGTTGCACGGGCAAGGGCAACGACCAGTTTCGTATCGAGTTCACTCTCCGTGCGCTTATGCCCGATGCGGTCATCCACGCACCCATCCGTGAGCGCAACCTCACCCGCTCGTGGGAGATAGAGTACGCCAAATCGCGCGGCGTGCCCATCACTCAAAGCGTGGAGAAAATCTGGAGCATCGACGAGAACCTGTGGGGACGCTCCGTCGAGGGCGGTAGGCTGGAGGAACCCGACTATGCGCCGCCGGAGGAGATTTACCGCTGGACGCGTAACCCGCAAGACGCCCCCGATGCGCCGCGCGAGGTGAAGATGGAGTTTGAGAACGGCGTACCCGTCGCCATTGACGGCGAACCGCTCTCCCCCGCTGCGCTGATTGCCAAAATGAACCGCATCGCGGGTGAGAACGGCGTGGGGCGCATCGACATCATGGAAGACCGGATGCTGGGACTGAAAGTGCGTGAGAACTACGAATGCCCGGCCGCCGTTACCATTCTGACCGCGCATCAGGCGCTGGAAGCGCTGGTACTAACGCGCGAGGAGCTGCGCTTCAAGTCGCTGGTGGACGCCGAGTGGGCGCAGCTGGCATACTATGGACTGTGGTTTGACCCCTTCAAGGAGGATTTGGAGGCGTTTATCCGCCAGACGCAAAAGCGGGTGACCGGGACTGTGTGGCTGCGCCTCTATAAAGGCAGCCTGCAGGTCATTGGGCGAAGCAGCCCATGGGCGCTGTACTCCGAGGAACTGGCGTCGTTCGACACCACCACCTTCGACCAGCGCGAAAGCACCGGTATGGTGAAGATTTTCGGCTTGCAGGCGCGGATGTATCACGCCCTGAAACAGAAGCGAGAAGGCAACAGCACGCCATGAGCAAGCTGTGGGGAGGACGTTTCGAGAAGCAGACCGATGAGGCGGTGGAGGCGTTCACAGCCTCTATCGGTGTCGATGCGCGTTTGTGGGAGGTGGATATTCGGGGCAGCATCGCGCATGCGCGGATGCTGGTCAAAATCGGCGTGCTGACACCGGAGGAAGCAGACGCCATCATCGCCGGATTGTACGCGCTGGGTGAAGACATCGCGGCAGGAAGGATAAGCTTTGACCCGAAAGCCGAAGATATCCACTCTGAGGTCGAGCGTCTGCTTACCGAGCGCATCGGCGCGGTGGCAGGCAAACTGCACACCGGCCGCAGCCGCAACGACCAGGTGGCAACCGACACCCGCCTCTACCTGCGCGAAGGCATAGACACTCTGGGCCAACAGATACGCCATCTGCAGGAATGGCTGCTGCAAACGGCACGGAACCACCTGCACACCATGCTGCCCGGCGTCACCCATCTGCAGCACGCGCAACCGGTGAGCCTTGCCCATCACCTGATGGCATACTTCTGGATGTTTCAGCGCGACCGCGAGCGGCTGAGCGACTGTCGCAAGCGGGTAAACCTCCTGCCGCTGGGCAGCGCAGCGCTGGCAGGCACCTCCTTTCCCCTTGACCGCGAGATGGTGGCGCAGGAGCTGGGCTTCGACGGGCTGTGCGAGAACAGTCTCGACGCCGTGTCCGACCGCGACTTCGTGGTGGAGTTCCTGTCCTGCGCCGCGCTGGTAATGACGCATCTGTCGCGTCTGGCGGAGGAGCTGATCCTGTGGAGCACACCCGAGTTCGGCTTCGTGGAGCTGGACGATAGCGTCACCACCGGCAGCAGCATCATGCCGCAGAAGAAGAACCCTGATGTGGCGGAGCTGATCCGCGGGCGCACGGCACGCGCAGTGGCGGATTTGACGGGCGCGCTGGTCATGCTGAAAGCGTTACCCCTGTCCTACAACCGCGACCTGCAGGAGGACAAAGGTTTCCTGTTCGATGCGCTGGATACGGTGCTTTCCAGTGTGCCCCTGATGCAATTGATGCTATCGAGGGCGCAGTTTCGCACCGAACGGATGCGTCAGGCGGTGCGCGGCGACTTCTCCAATGCCACCGACCTCGCCGACTATTTGGTGCGCAAGGGAATGCCGTTCCGACAGGCACATGAGGTGGTGGGGCGTGTGGTGCAGTATTGCTTGAAGCAAGGGGTGGCACTGGAGGATTTGGACGTAGCACAGCTGCGCACCTTCAGCGACCTGTTCGACGAAGAGGCGGTGCAACTACTGCAACCCGAAGCGGTGATGCAGGCACGACAATCGCGTGGAGGTACCGCCCCCGGGGCGGTTCAGCAGCAAATCCAGCTGGCGACGCAACTATTAGGAGGTGAGGACATCCGTTGAACCGCTCTTATCGATACCTGGATGTCATTACGGTGAGCTTCGTGGTGGTGCTGTTGCTGTCTAATATCGTGGCAGTGAAGCCCGTCAGGATACTGGACTTTCTGCGCCTCGACCTCAACAGCGGCACGCTACTGTTCCCCATCTCATACATTTTTGGCGATGTGCTGGTAGAGGTGTACGGCTACGCTCGCTCCCGACGGGTCATCTGGATGGGTTTCGGGTTTAACCTGCTGGCGGCATTGCTGTTCTGGGTAATTGTCATGCTGCCGCCATCGCCGGAATGGCAAATGCAGGAAGCCTTCGCGATGATACTGGGTCAGACGCCCCGTATTGTGGCGGGGAGTCTGATCGCTTTCTGGTGCGGCGAGTTTGTCAACTCCTACCTGATGGCGAAGATGAAGATATGGACTGGGGGGCGGTACCTGTGGACGCGCACGATTGGCAGTACCATGCTGGGGCAGGCAGTGGACACCGTGCTGTTTCAGACGATAGCCTTCGCTGGGGTGTGGGACACGGGGCTTCTGCTGCGGGTAATCGTCTGGAACTACACGGCGAAAGTGCTGTATGAAACGCTGGCTACACCACTCACCTACGCAGTGGTTGGGTTCCTGAAGAAGGCAGAGCAGGAAGATTACTACGACTACGACACCGATTTCAACCCGTTTGCATTGAAAGCGTAGGGGCAACCGCGGGTTGCCCCTGCGGACTGCTTCGCTATCTCCGCGAAGCGTACGCTTCGTACACGATTTCCACCGCGCGCAAGCCATCGTATCCGGTGACCTGCAGCTCGGTTCTGCCCAGACAGGCGTCCACGAAGTGCTGTATCTCCCCGACGAACCGGTCGGGACCCACCTCGTCCAGCAGTTGCCAGTCGTCCATCTTGTTCGTCTTGTAGCGGCTCTTGAAACCGTCCCAGTAGTGCACCATTGCTGCCCCTTCCGTGCCGTATACTTCCACCACGTTGAACCCGGCAGCAAGCACCCAGCTAGCCTCTACCACACCCATCCGCTTATCGCTGGTGGATAGCAGCGCGATAGCGGTATCCTCGACCTCGCCGATGGCAGGGTTCGTCTGGCGAGTCACCGCCTGCACGCGGGCAACTTCTCCCACCAGGAAGCGGAACAGGTCAATGCTATGCACACTGGTATCCATCAACACACCGCCTCCCGCCACCTCCCTGTCCGAGAACCACCGCTCTTCCACTCCCTTGAACGGCCCCGCAAAGCGGTTGCGGAACATCACCACTTCTCCCAGTTCGCCCGCATCAATCAGCCGTTTGAGAGCCGCTATCGGGGGATGGAAGCGGTGGCAGAAAGCGGTCATGAGTTTGACCCCTCTGGCGTCCGCTGCCTGTACCATCTTTCGTGCGGCGTCGGGATGATGAGCCAGAGGTTTCTCACACAGTACATGCAGCCCCTTTTCTATCGCCGGCAACGCTGCGTCCAGATGGGCAACGGGAGGTGTGCAAATGTCTACCGCATCCAGTTCACTCCGCTCCAGCATCTCCTCCACACTGCGGAACGCATCCGCCCCTACCTGCTGAGCAGCCGTGCGTGCAACTTCCTCATTGATATCGGTGACCGCTACAATCTGCGCTTCTCGCACGCGCTCGTAACTGGAGAGGTGCGTCCGTCCGATGCCTCCTGCACCTATCAAGCCAACGCGAAGTTTTCGGTTACTCACGGCGAATTACCTCCTGTCTCTGTCGGATTACACAGGCTTCACGACGCATCTCCTCAGGCTGATGAGGTCGCTGAAGCCTGCGCAGAACCAGGCGTTGATACGCTTTTTTTATTTCGCCATTGCCCTCCTCAGTTCCCGCTTCCTGCGTGTATTGCGCGGTAAATGAGATGCGCACACCGGACACCAGTCGTCGCCAGACGGCAACAGGAGTGTCTGCATCCGCCCGCGAACTGAAAGAGGGGAGGAGGAAGATGCGCGTCGTTACCTTTGGAGAGACAATGCTTCGCTTATCTCCGCCCGGTTACCAACGCATTGCTCAGGCGGGGCGATTCGAAATCGCTATTGCCGGCACCGAGAGCAACACAGCAGCGGTGCTGGCGCAGCTGGGTGTACAAACCGTCTGGCTATCGCGCCTGCCCGATAACCCATTAGGGCACCTAGTTGCACAACGGCTCAGGGCGCTTGGGGTGGATGTGCAACACGTCTCGTGGGACAGCGATAGCCGATTGGGGCTGTACTTCGTGGAACCCGGCGTGACGCCTCGTCCTACCCGTGTGTATTACGACCGCAAAGGCTCGGCGATGAGCCGCTGGCGACCTGGAGAATGGGACTGGTACGACCTGCTTCGCGGTGCGAGCCTGCTTCACGCAACAGGTATCACGCCTGCACTGAGCGAAGGCTGCCGGGAAGCCACCCGGGAGGCGTTGCAAGTCGCCCGGGAGATGAACATCTCCGTTTCATTTGACCTGAACTACCGTTCGCTGTTGTGGTCTCCTGATGAGGCGCGCCGGGTGATAGAATCGCTTCTCCCGCTGGTGGATTTGCTGATAGTCACCCCCGCCGATGCACGCACGATACTCGCAATAGAAGGCGAGGATACGGACATCGCCGTCCATATACAACAACGCTACAGGGTTCCGGTGGTTGCCACCCCGTTACGCGACCAGCAATCGGCAACAGTGGGACGGCGTTACAGCGTGGTAGCAACGGCAGAGCATGTATGGCGTTCGGAGGGATGTCCGTTTGAGGTGATAGACCCCATCGGCAGCGGCGACGCCTACGATGCGGGGCTGCTGTACGGTTATCTGCAGGGGGATATCGAACTGGCGATGCGCTGCGCCGATACTCTCTCTGCGCTCAAGCACACGGTACCTGGAGACGTACTGTTCACCTCGCCCGAAGACCTTCAGCAGTTATTACAGGGTATCCCACGAGGTATCGTACGGTAACAGGGGCGCACTGCGATGCGCCCCTGCAGGATACACGGATTGTAGCTACATCAGGGTTTTCGCGCAGGCGCAGGCTGGGCAGAGGGAGGCGGAGGCACTCGCTCCGCTTTCATGCGCTCCTGGTACTTCTTCTCCCACTCGATCTCCTTTTGCACCAGGTCCTGCCTGCCCATCTGCTTGTAGATGCTCTTGAGCTGCGCATGGATATCGGGACGGTCCCACGCAATCTTTCCGACCTCTTCGTACTGTTTGATAGCAAGGTCGTCCTGTTTGTTTTTGCGATACAGTTCCGCCAGACTCATGCGCAGTTGCACGCTCTCAATGCGTTGCAGGGCATTCTGCCACGCAGTGATGGCGTTCTCCCGCGCTTTTTGGCGAGCAGGCTCCGCCAGACCCGGCATCTCCGACTGCGCACGGTACAGCTCGCCGAGCACCACCATCGCCTCTACGGAGGGCATCTCCTGCGTCGCCTTCTCGAAGGCAGATATCGCCTTGTCCAGCGCAGCTGCATACTCCGGAGTGCCCGCTTTGCGCCTGAGCTCGTCCAGCACCTCATACGCTTTGATTTCGGGGTCTAGTATCTCGATCCTCGCCGTGCGACGAAGCTGTGCCAGATACTGCTGCCACTTCGCATTGCGCAGGGTCTCCACATATTGCTTTGCGTATTCTGCTTTGTTCTTCTCAAAATCGGCAGGTACGTTCGGCTTCACCCCATCGAGGCGGATAATGTGAAAACCGTACTCCGTCTTCACCAGGTCACTAACCTGTCCCGGCTGCAATGCTTCCACCGCTTTGGCAAACTCGGGCACAAACAGCATGGCAATCTGCGAGCGCGGAATATCACCGAGGCTACCCCCGTTTTGCTTGCTGCCAGGGTCGTCGGAGAACTCCTTCGCCAGTTTGGCGAAATCCGCGCCGGAGCGCACCTTCTGCAGTATCTCCTCCGCACGTTTGCGCGCCTGTTCTTCGGTGCGATTGCCCGTACTCACCAGAATATGCCGTATCGTCAGCAGGTCAAAGCTGCGTTTGAGCTCTTCATCCGACGGATTGGGCACATTTGCCACCTTCTCCACCAGCTTCTGCTGCAGCAGAGCCTGACGTAGCAGAGGTTTGCGCGGTTCCCAGTTCTGTTTCAGCTCCTCGCGCCACTCGGCGACGCTCTTGCCCATCGCGCTGCGGATGACCATCTCGAACTGCTGGTCGGTCATCTCTTTGCCCTGAGCCGCGCGCTCCCGCTCCTGCTTCACCTGCTGGTCCACCAGTTTATCGATTTCACGGTCGAGGTCCCTGTCGGAGATTCGGATCCCCTCTTTCTCGGCTGCCTGAGCGATGAGAATCTGCTGAACCTGCTCGTCAAATACCTGTCGCCGCACGCCGATGGACGCGAGCGCATCCCCGGACCTCATCGCCCTCTCGCGCGAGGTTTCACTCACCATCATTTCGAACTGGTCGCGCTTGATGGGCTCGCCGTTAACGGTCGCGACCGACTGACGGGAAGGGTCGCCGCCTGCCGAATCGCCGGTTGGCCCCATCGAAAAATAAGTAATCAACCCAGCCGCGAAGACGAACACAAGCGCGAGGGAGAACGCTCGCAGCCTTTTCGAGAAGCCCTCGCGGATACTGCGCAAGGAGAGAAACTCTTCTTCGCGACCAGCAGTGTATCTGGGAATATCATTACGTCTTGCCATGGCAACTCTACTCCTCCATCCATTGTCTGAGCGCCTGCAGGCACAGGCGTGAAGCGCGCTCTGCATCACCGTCTATGCGCGCGTGAGTCTCCAGAGAAATCCAGCCTGTGTAACCATCGCGGCGCAGCGCATCGAACTGACCGGCGTAGTCGATAGCCCCCTCACCGACCACCACGAAGCGCACCTTGCCGTCTTCCAGCACGCCGTCTTTGACGTGTACGTGTGCTACCAGGTCGCGCACCGCTTCGTAGCCATCAGGATAGGGCGTCTCACCGGCGCACAGGGCGTTGCCCGGGTCCCAGCAGATACGCAGGTGTGGCGAATCGACAGCCTGTGCCACTCGCGCCACTTCCGCACCTGTTCCCAGATAGCAGGAGTGCTCGTTTTCCAAAGCGAGGATAATCCCCTCTTGCTCCGCTATCTTCACCGGCTCGGCATAGGAGTCGATAATGCGTTTCTCGATCTCTGGTGTCAACTCGCCGCGTTTCCAGAACGAGAAGACGCGGATAATCGGCGTCTCGAAGAAGTGCGCCAGGTCGATACAGCGATGCAGCACATCTATCTGTTCGCTGAGATCGCGCGGTGTCGCGAGATGCATGGGGCCCTTCGCTTCGGTGCTTTCCTCAAACAGGTCACACTTGTAGAAAGGCGAAGCGATGCTGGAAACTTTGATTCCATTGGCGTCCAGCAGCTTCTTCGCACGCCGGGCAGTGGCGTCGTCGATGTCGGCGATATTGACGTTCCACAGCCCGCGCAGCTCTGCGCCGGTAACACCGTACTCCTGCATTACCCGAACAGCATGCTCCAGATCCTGCGATATCTCGTCGGTAATCACGGACAGTTTCATCGTTGACCTCCGAAGCCTATTTCACGGCTATCTTTTTCTGCCATGTGGTGCTCAAACCCGCCGCGTTAAATGCCTTCACGGTAATCTGGTGCTCACCTCGCGGCAGCTTCTCGGAGCGGAAGCGAAACGTCTCCAGAGGGCTATCAAACACCCCATCGCCTGCCTCCGCCGCGAGCCACTCCCCTTCGCCGATGCGCACCTGTACGGCGGTCACCGGCACTAATTTCTGTAAGGCGAAGCCGGATACCTGCACCGTGCCATCTGCCTCTACCTGCACACCGTCCTGCGACGGCACCACAATGAACGGTTTGCTATTGCACACGATAAACGGCTCGGAAACCACTTCTGCAGACAGGGCGTCGGTGGCATTGGACGGACGGTCGGACGCCACCACACGCAGGCGATACACACCGTCCTTCAGCGGTTTGGTGTCCCACTTGCGTGAGGTAGCGGTGGTCGGCGCGGCAGACGGTGGGGGTTCGAGATCCCTTTCCGCTCGTGCTTCAGCCTGAGCCTGCTGCTGCATCGCCGCCCGAACCTGCGGCAAATCGCGTTCCGCGCTTGCCAGTATCTCCGCTTTTACCTCGGCAGGAATGCCGGGGTCATTTTCCACCTGGCGGCGCAGGTCCGCCATCATCTGCTCGACGGTGGGGATGTTCTCTTCCTCAGACGCCTTTCGGGGGGACGGCTTTTTCTCCTCCGACGGGCGTGCTGGAGGTGAGCCTGCGTCCTTCGCCGTTTGTATCTCCTGCCATTCTCGCTCGCCCTCCATGCGGTAGTAGACCCTGTAGCTCAACGTATCCTTGTCCGGGTCCTCCGCCTGCCACTCGATGTTCTGCTCGCCGGACACCACCGCGCCGCCTTTGGGGGCTTTTAACGTCACACGGGGTGCCTGATTCTGTGTGCGGTAGTACAGCGATACCGACTGCAGCAGCGGGCTGACCTGCGGATTCCGCGTGCGCAGCACCGCCCGATACTGCACATAGCGCGCTGGTGGGCTGGTAACCGTGTCGCCCGGGCTGGTCAGCGGGCTGCTCCACGCGCTCCAGCTGGCATCGGGTTCGGGCACGTTGCCGCTGCGGGTGCTTATCTCCACCGATGTGCCTTCCGGCGTCTCCGCCAGCCAGTACAGCGCACCCCAGCGGGCAGGGTTTTTCGCATCATGAACTGGCGAGATGTACACGCCTTCCCCGCCGTTGGTTCGGGCGGTGTATATCTCGCCGCCGTTGACCGTGCCCAGCCACAGCGCGTCCTGCCACCATACGCCCGCCGCGAAGTCCACATCGAGCCGGTTCTCCACCAGATTCACGCGGTCGTTCGGCAATATCTGGTAGATAATCCCGCTGCCGTATGCGAACACACTGCCATCGGGCGCCGGTGTAAAGGCAAGGATGGGGTTCTCGGTGCGCTCGATGACCGTTTTGGTACGCCCATCGGGATACAGGCGCACCACCTGTGATCGTGTATGCAAAGCCACCAGTATCGAGCCATCCTGCCAGACGGTCAATGCGGAGACCGCTCCCTCTCCAAAATCGCGCACCACCTGAGCCGTATTGTCCGGAAGAATGCGCCACAACATCGCGTTGTCGCCTGTACCCACGTATACGGTGCCATCCGCAGCCAGCGCAAGGGCGGTTACATGATTCTGCCCCGTTTGCAACAGCGGGCGCACCTGCCCATCACGCCACTCGTAGACCACACCCGCGCTGCCCCCTGCTCCAATCACTACCGAGGTGCTGGATCGGCGAAGGGCACAAACAGGATAATTCTGCTCCAGCTGCGCGACCTGCTCAAACTTGCCATCGGCGGTCAAACGGTAGACACGTCCGCGAGGCGACGTTCCCGCCAGCCAGCCATCGCCGTCCGCAATCAGCCAGTGAACCTCCATATCCGGCAGACGGCACCAGGTGGAAAGCCGATTATCCGCCGACAGACGCAGAATCTCCCCCTCATGCCCTGTACCAACCAGCAAGGAACCATCCCCGGCAGGCACCAGCGCCCACACAAACGGCTTTCCGACGCTTAACGCCCGTGACAGGGTGAATGACAGGCGTACATCTCCCTCCGATGTCGCGGTGGTACGGTCAAAAAAGCCTCTGGCGAAATCCGTCTGCTCGGTCTGCGTCCATACCTGCGCCCCGCGCGTTATCGGCTTCTCGTCCTTCTCTGGCTTCTTAGCGGAATCCGGGGTGCGTTGCGGCGCAGCAGCAGGCGGTTTCGCATCAGCCGGTGCAGGGCGGGACGGTGTTGCACGCGATTGCGACAGCACCACGCTTTCCGCAAAGGTCTGGCTTTCGCCGTCTCCCCACCCGCTATCCATCACGGCAGGGATGCCGGGTGGGACGCCAGGCGGTACGCCTTCAGGCGGGGTCGGTTCTCCTGCTGGCATTCGCGGTTCCACGGGGCGCGTCTCCGACGAATCGCGGCGTTGCACGTTGAGTACCAGCGTCTGTGAACCGCTCAGCACCCACTCGGTAGGCAGCACCAGTTTAATCTCATCGCGTTCCAGGCGCAGGGCGCTGCTCTTGCCCGAACGCATCAGCGTGCCAATGGTCGGCGGTATCTGGCTGAAGCGCTCCCCGCCGATGTTCACGGTGGTTGTCGGTAGAAGCAGCCTCACCACCAGGTCGTTATTGCGCTCGCGCTCCAGAAAGCGATTCACCATCTGCTGTATGCTGGCGGGGGGCGCTTGCTCGGCGGTACCGGGTCGTATAATCAGCCCCGGCAGTAAGGCGAGAGAGGGCTGCATTCCCCCACGCACCTGCAGGGTGTAGCGACCGCTTCGCAGGCTCTGCGGCAGGACAAGGTTCACTTCGCGCGTTATCGGCTGTCCGCGATAGGGTTTCAGAACCACGCCCAGTTCCACCGTCTCGCCCGGCTCATAGCGTCCTTTGCGCACGAATACGCGTTCAATGGTGGCGGTTTGCCGTCTGCTCTCGATGCGCACGTTCAGCACCACGCTTTTTATCGCCAGCGGATAGAACGGGTTCGCGGTGAGGATGCTCATCAGGTTATCCAGGTCGGCGGTCGCACTGCTGGCGATGTCCACATCATCGAACACCACGTTGTCGCGGGTGACAGTGCCCACCTCGTCGGCATTCACGGTCAATTGCACCCTCGCCAGCGAATCGCCGGGCGTGCCACGTATCTGCGACAGGGTCTCGTATGCCACCAGCGACACCAGCTGACCGGTCAGCAACGGATGCTGAACCACCTGCGCCTGAAATCGGCGTTTGCGTCCGGTGGTCACATCTTCCACATCGACCGTCATCGGAACCATGGTCGCGCGTTTGCCGAGCTCGCCCGCCACCGAGAACAGTCTGTCCTGGGTGGCTTTACCCACCACGCTCACCGGCGCGGCGATTTTGACCGAGCGGGAGTAGCTGGGCACCACATCAAACACGTAGGCACTGGTGAGCGGAGCCTCTATCGCCCCGATGCCCATGAAAGGATGCCCAAAAATCAGTACGCGGTCGCCGTCCCGATAGGTTACCGTGCCTATCGCACTGATGTCCACGTCGCCTGTTACCAGAGCGACGCCCACAGCCGAGCCGGGCTGCAGAGGTGGCATCTGCTGCGCCATTTTTTCAGCGCGTCCGGGTCCTGGCATAGCAAACATATTGTATGGCTGCAGAAGGGCATTCAATCGCTGGACGCTCTTCGCTGAAAGGCCGCTTGCCATGACCGGTACAGGCGGGCGTGTGAAGACCAGCTCCCCTTCGCCTGCTGGCGGTGCGTTGTCTGGTGCGATGATAATCCGCTTGCCCCCGTAAAGCACCGTCTGCGGTTCCGTCTGCGCCCGCGCCATGCCCGCCGGTTCCTTTGGCAGACGCGGGTCGAGTGCCTCCAGCATGTCCTCAATGGGTGTCACTAGGCACTGGGGCTCTTTGGGGAAGCCCCAGAAGGTCATGGACACCGCGCCGGCGAGTCGCCCGTTGATATAGATGGGGCTACCGCTCATACCTGCGGCGATGTTCACCCCGCGTGCGTTCAGCGGCCCGCCGGTCATCCTGATGAATATGAGGTCGCGCCCGACGTTCGCTTTGGGCAGCACCCCGAGCACTTCTACCTCGAAGCGCTCGACTTTCGTCCCACGAAATACGGTCAACCCGTAGCCCTTCATGCCGGGCTTTATATCTTTGACCCGAATGATGGGCACGGAGGAATGCACCGGAGCAGTAAGTATCAGCATGATGAAAAGCGAAAACATAAGCGACAGCAGCGGATAACGCATGGAACCTGTCTCCTCCATCAGTGGCTTCTGGTGACGTGGACAGACGGCAATGTTCATGGTGAAGGCGCACTGACCTCCGCCCTGACCCCCAGACGGCGTGCCTGTTCCGCCAGTTTCTCTGCGCCGGACCTGTTGCGGTAAACGCCCAGCTGCACCCGAAACACCTTGCGTCCGCCCACTGTGTCGGTGACCACCGCCGCGGGCAGACCTTTGTCCAAAACGGCGCGCATCGCCGCGTCGGCTTCGTCACGGTTCTCGAAGGCACTCGGCATTCGCACCCGGTACAGGACATCCGTGGGTGCAGGCGCACTGGAAACGCCACCTGCCGGTACGGGTTCACCGTCCAGTGTCTGGGGTACCTGCACACCGCCTGAAAAATCTTCCGACGCGCCCGGGCGGGATTGGGATGACGGTGACGGTGTGGGAGGGGGCGTCCACAGATTCGCCGGTGGCGCGGGTGCAGAGGGCTGTTCTTCCAGAGTGGTGGATGGCTGGGGTTCCTCCGTGGGAGTGTCCTCATCGGGTGCGACACCGCCTGAGGACGGTATCACCCGCACCGTGTCGGGAAGGGTGCTGACATCGCGCTCCCGAATTTGTATTCCTTCCAGCTTCGGTGAAACGGGAGAGAACGGCGAAGAGACCGAAGGTGTCGCCGGCGTACCGGCAACGACAGCCCCAGAAGGCTCCGTTGAAGGTGTTTCCGACGGCTGTTTCTCGCTCATGCGCTGGAGCCACGGTCCCAACCAGTATGCGCCGATGAAATAGCACAGCACCACACACGCAGCCCCCAGCAACACGAACATGACACGCTGCCACACGTCCGAATGTCCGCTGTTCGCGGTGGAGTAACGCATCGTCTTACCCTCCCCCTCGCTCTACGCAAGAAGGGGCAGGACATCTGCCCCTCGCGCTGGTTGTCTGTTTTTGCGGGTCACTTCTATGCCACGCCCGGTTCTGTGCGCAACCGCTTGGTTACCGGTGCACGAGGAGGTACCTCCGGCTGCGCAGGCTCCTTCTGCACGTCCGGGCTTTCGGGAGGCGAAGTGTTCCATGTGCTGATGGACTCCGCCGGTTGCGCTCCCTCCATCAGCGCCAGGAACTCTTCCCGCTCGATAGTCTCTTTCTGCAGAAGCACTCTCACGACCTCATCCATCTTCTCGCGGTTGGTCGTGAGGATGTCTACGGCACGGCGGAAGCACTCATCGATAATGGCACGCACCTCCTGGTCAATCGCGTAGGCAATCTCTTCGCTGTAGTTGCGGTCTTCCATGATGTCGCGCCCCAGGAAGGGGTTGCCGTGCCTTCTACCGAAGGTGAGATTGCCCAGCTTCTCGCTCATGCCGTACTCGCACACCATTGCCCGGGCGATTTCCGTCGCACGCTCAAGGTCGTTGTTTGCGCCGGTGGTTGCCTCGTTGTAGACGATTTTCTCTGCAGCGCGCCCACCCAGCAGGGATGTGATTTCATCCAGCAGCTGCGCCCGCGTCAGCAGGTAACGGTCTTTCTCCGGCAGCTGCAACGTATATCCCAGCGCTCGCCCTCGAGGCAAGATGGTGACCTTCTGCACGGGGTCGGCATTGGGCAGGAGCTCGCCCACGATAGCGTGCCCGACCTCGTGGAACGCCACCATTTCGCGCTCTTTCTCGCTGATGAGCTTGCTGCGCCGTTCCGGGCCAGCGATGACTCGCTCGATAGCTTCTTCGAAATCGGACATCTCGATGCGCTGTTTATCGCGCCGTGCCGCCAGCAGGGCGGCTTCGTTCACGAGGTTGGCGATGTCCGCGCCGGTGAAGCCGGGGGTGCGCCGTGCCAGCACTTCGGGATCGACGTCCTCCGCCAGAGGCTTCCCTTTCAGATGCACCTTGAAGATGTCGCGCCGTCCGTTCACGTCGGGCGTATCCACCACGATGCGCCGGTCAAAGCGCCCCGGTCGCAACAGCGCGGGGTCCAGCACGTCCGGGCGGTTGGTAGCTGCCAGCAGGATAACGCCCGTGTTGGGGTCGAAGCCATCCATCTCCACCAGCAGCTGGTTCAGGGTTTGTTCACGTTCATCGTGTCCACCGCCCAGCCCTGCGCCGCGCTGGCGTCCCACCGCGTCTATTTCGTCGATGAACACCAGACAGGGGCGGTTTGCCTTGGCGGTATCGAAGAGGTCGCGCACGCGCGATGCGCCCACCCCGACGAACATCTCCACAAAGTCCGAACCGCTGATATGGAAGAAGGGCACGCCCGCCTCGCCGGCAATGGCACGCGCCAGCAGCGTCTTGCCGCAGCCAGGCGGCCCCAGCAACAGCACGCCTTTGGGGATTTTCGCGCCCAACGCCTGGAACTTCTTCGGGTTCTTCAGGAACTCCACAATCTCCTGAAGCTCTTCCTTTGCCTCCTCAATGCCCGCCACGTCGTCGAAGGTGACCTTAGGCACGTTTTCGGGGGCCCGCTTGGCGCGGCTGCGCCCGAAGGAGAGAGCCTGATTGCTGCCCGCCTGCATCTGCCGCAGAATCAGGAACCAGAAGAAGACTACCAATACCAGCGGCAGAACCATCGGCAGCAAGCCCTGCAGGGCATCCGAGAACACCGACTTGCGGAAGGTGAAGTTCACCCGCTTCTGCTCGAGCTTGCGGTGCAGGTCGGTGCGTGATTCGGGCGTATCTGGCAGGACGACGTAGTAACGGGCGCCGTCATCGGTCTGAAACTGGAAGGTATCCTTATCGAACTCGCCCTGAAGCACGCGGTCTTCCTCGAGCAGGTCGAGCAAACGCTTATATTTCACTTCCTGCGGTGCATCGAACGGGCGGAAGGGACCGCCCCGCACGACGAGATAGAATGCCAGGCCCAGAAAAACAAACACCAATACGTTACGCAGGTTGCGATTCAAGACTTCCTCCTCTTAGCGCGTTGCCTGATGTAGCGATGACGATGTTGGTATTATACCATATCGACATCTTGGCATGAACTCGTTTCACCATCCGCCTGGAGGCTGCACCCACAGGTGGAGGGCTTGCCGCGTTTCGGATGTGCAGCGCACCCGGTGCGCCAGACATATTCCCACTATCCAGATTATACCCTCTGCGTCGCACACGACGGGTATTCTCTGGCGCAGAGAAAGAGGCACTTTCCTGTCAATAAAGATATCGGAAAGTTTTCGATGTCCCGACAGCCCCAGAGGCTGAACCCTGTCACCTCGCCGCCAGTTTCGGACAGTCACCTGCCCGCAGATGCGCGAGGTATCACACCACACTTCCCAGTTATCTTGACGCCATGACTGGGCATCCGGTAACGGAGAATATTCGGCGTACAGGGTAACGCCCGCTTCGGGAACAGGTGTCTCGCCGGGTATCTGCATCACTATTTCATACGTTAGCGGGGTATTATCCTGTTTCACCCAAACCCTCAGCGCACGCTGCCCGACAGAGGCATTTAATCGCCCACCGTGTAGGGTTACTCCCGCACGCCCGCCAGTGCGTATCGCTTCCCGCAATGTCTCCACCTGTTCGAACTTCGCTTCCCGGCCTTCAGGAGAAAGGTTCTGCAAGGCGTATCGAATCACCCGCCTCTGGATCGCCTCAGGCTGCTGGGTCAGCCACTCGAGGGACAACTGCCACTCGTGCTGCGTTCGGCCCAGCGTGAACTGCGGTTCCAGAGCCTGCAGATAGGTTCGCCACCAGTCCTCCTCATCCCGCATCACCAGTGCCAATCGCTCGATCGCCTCGTCCGCCCGTGGGTTGATCAGGCGCAGTTCCGGCAACACCTGGTGGCGGATACGGTTGCGGCTGTAGCGGGCGTCCATGTTCGAGGCGTCTTCCACAAAAGATAACCCGTGCAGAGCACAGTACGCGCGCACCTGCGAACGACTGACAGGCAACAGAGGACGGATAAACCTGCCCCGACGGAGAGGCATCCCAGCCAGACCAGCTGCCCCAGTCCCGCGTGTCAGGTTCAGCAAGACGGTCTCCACCTGGTCATCCCGTGTGTGTCCCAGGGCTATCACATCCGCCTCAATGGCATCTGCAACTTCCTCCAGAAAGGCATAGCGCACCTGCCGAGCCGCCACCTCGATGCTGAGACGCCGTTGCTTTGCTTCTTGTGCCACTTCCGCCTTGCGGGAGAAGAAAGGCACATGCCACGCGGAGCATACCTGTCGACAATGGCTTTCATCGGCGTCGCTTTGCTCCCCTCGCAGGGCGTGGTTCAGGTGTGCTGCAGCAATCTCCAGCGACCAGCTCTCGCGCAACCGTGAAAAAAGATGCATTAACGCGGTGGAGTCAGCTCCTCCCGAAAAGGCAACCAGCACTTTCTGTCCTGGCTGCAGCAGGGAGCATGTGCGCAAGGTATCCTCTAAGAAGGCAAGCAGTTCCATGTCGTTGCAGTCCTCACCTGTTGCCCACGCGATAACCTGACTTCCGCAGGTTTTGCACATGTTCGACCCTATCGATATCCACGCCAATCTCGGCATATTCGGTGACGATTTCCCGAGCGGTCGCGCCCATGAGCTGCTGCACGCGGTTCTTGATATGTGTGATAGACAGCAGGTTTGGCGAAATCAGCCTTGCCAGCACCGCGCGGAGGATGATACCCGCGCCCAGTATCTGAGCCATCGCCCATACCGATTTACGTGCCGCGAATGCCCTGCGCAGCAGACCTGCCTGCTTGCGAACCGTGCCCGCCCGGATGAGCAGCAAATTGCCACCGGTGAACGTACCCTCTCGCAGGCGCAGTGCGGTGCGCGGCATATTCGGAAACCTCCGCTGACACAGCTCCAGTGGGATAATAGGATAACACATATCTGCCCCCGATTGCACGCCGCGAGACACGAAATCCGCCACAGATTCCGGGGTCAGGAAGGGCGTGTCGGCGGTGGCGTAGAGGATGTATTGCGTCCCAGCGACGGAGGCAGCCGCCTGCAGCACGTTCTCGACGAAATCGCCGCTATCGGGCAGGACAGGACAACCCACTGGAGCCTCCACATCACCCACAACGATAATCTGCGCTGTTACCCCGCTCTCCCGCAAGGCCCACACCACCCGAGCGAGCAGGGTTTCTCCTTCTACCTGCAGCAGAGCACGGTTGGACACGCCAGTGGCGGCGAGCAGGTCAGGCTTGCTCTTACCGCCCGCCAACACGACGGCAGTGACTTTGGGGAGAGTCATCCGTTCATCTCACCGACTCAGAGTGCAGAGTGACCATCACCAAGCAAACACGTCGCTGCTACCATTATACGTCTACCTGACGTTCAGCGTCAATTACACCAAAGATATCCTTTGGTAAAGAATTCGACATTGTCTACACCAAAGGACTGGTATTCCGTCGGAATATCTGCGCTATCAGACGGCTTGAGAAACAGATGCACGGTGACCTTCTTGTCATTGTAGCGGAAGCATTTCGGCTGCCCGTCATTCTCGAAGACCTCGCGGTAGCCGTCAATCTTGCGCAGGAAGTCGGTATGCTCGGTGCCCTTGGGGTCGACAAACACAATCCAGTAGCGATTGCCCTTACACAGCCAGAAGATGAAGTCGGGTTTGAAACGCGCCATGCGGTTCGTCTTCGGGTCATAGTAGGGAATGTACACTTCGTCCAGACTCTCGTCCAACTTGCTGAAAAACCACCAGTCAAACTGCTGGAACCGATTGTTCGGCTGGGCAAGGTATGTCTCCAACTCCCTGATGAACTTTACTTCACTGGGCGTTCTGATAATGTGGCGGATGTAGTCCGCTTTGCCGTCTTCACTCAAGACCACGGGAAGGTAATAGTGTTGGGCAATGTGCTTGATCGCGATACGCTTTCCTTCGTACTCAAACGAGCCTTCCTTTGTTTGCTGATTGGTTAGAGTGTACGCCTCTCGAAACTCTTTCACGGTGATTTGTTGCTGCTGGAGGCGCAGGATTAATTCTTCCTGCTTTCGGGCAGGATCCTCGTAGTTCCGCACTCCTTCCGCCTTCCGTTTCAGTTCGCCGATGTCGTGTATGCTCACGCTGATGTGCCTGAAGTGGCGGATTTCGTCTTCCAGCGGCTTGAGTTTGTCTACCTCTTTGGGGGTGATGCCGAGATAGTCCACCACACGGCGCAGTAATCGCCGTAGGTCGCCATACCGTCGCCCGTTGTCGGTGAATAGGCTGTTTTGCTGCAGTGCGCCGCGCAAGACCTTCACCTGTTTCGGCTCAGCATCCGTAAGCGCCAGCAGCACACGGTCATCCGCGCCTTGCACAAACGCTCGAAGTGCATCAAGCTCATCCTGCGCAATCTCGAACTTGGCGATGAGCTTTTGCTGTGCCCGCGGCGCGCTGGCGGGCTTGTAGACGGGAATGAGCAGGCACACCTTTTTCGCTTCTGGGTTCACATCGAAGACATCCAGCGTCTGCCACTGCTCTTTGGGGCGCTCCTTCTGCAGGTTTTCCAGAACGGTCTGTAGCGCAGTGCGGTTCGTGCCGAAGATGAACAGCGTCTCCAACGGCTGCACAGCGTCCTTGAGCCTTTGGAACAGATTCTGCTCTACTTCCCCTGCGTTGTAGAGGGGGAGCAGTCGTTTGCGTTTGTTTTTGATAGGCTCGATGCGCACGCCGCGCCCGACCGATTGCAGGATAAACTTTTGCGCGTCTGTGCCCGTGCCGATGTTGATGTAGCAAATCACATTCGGGCGGTTGGAGTCCCAGCCCTCATAGAAGGAGCGCGACCCCATCAGGATGTTGATGTCCGAGTCGTCGGCATTCAGGCGGGCGAAGAGGCTCTCGTCGTCGAATCGCTCGGCTATCGCGTAGCCCGAAAGTTTCTCTTTGAGCCACGCAGAGATGTCGCCAATCTTGACGAGGGCGAAGGGGTGGTCTGCCGTCTTCAGCTTGAACGCCATTTCTTGCCGATTGGAGGGGCGCACGAGGACTTCGATTTCCCCCCAGCCATCGGCGTTGAACACATAGCGACAGATGTCTTCAGGTGCAAGGCTGCGCCAGAGATTACCGTCTACCTGTATCTTCTCGTTTTCAAACAGAAAAGTCGGCGATTGCCCCAACTCCCGCCAGAGTTCATCCTTCGCAGTGTCCCACAGGGCATCACCAACCCTTTGAACCCCTTGACGGGCTATCTGCTCCAGCTCGCGGAAAAATAGCTCCAGGTCGGCGTCTTTGGTGTTGACGTAGTTCACCAGCACCAGCATCAACGGGCGGTGGTAGAGAATCCCCCCACTCCCTTTGCCCTCTCCCCCCTTGAGAAGGGGGGAGAGGGACGGGGTGAGGGGGGATTCAACACTCCCTGCGCCCTCTTCTCCAATTGTACGGGGAGAGAGGGACGGGGTGAGGGGGGATTCAATCCTCTCGTGCACCTTCCGCACATACGCCAGCAGAATCAGCGTCTTTAGTACTAACCTGCGCTTCTCATCGGCAGAGTAGTCTTCCTTGTCTTTGAAGGCGAGCTCCTGTTTGAGTACCAGCAGATGCTTGCCATAGCCCCTACGGATATACTCCGAGAGGTTGAAGTTGTAGACGGTCGTGGCAATATCGCGCGGGTCGGTGAAGGTGGCAGAAAAGTTGAACAGAAAGCCGTTGCGCGACAGAATCGAGTAGATGTGCTGTCGCTTAGAGTCTTCGCGGTCGCCCTTGTGCGCCTCGTCCAGCAGGATGAACCATCGCCCGTCGTTGTCATAGTTGCGGAAGTCTACAATCTTCTCCTTCTGCTCGTCGCTGAGGTTGTCGGAGCGGTAGTAGAAGACGGCGATTTCGTTGTCCTGAAATAGGGAGCGTCGCTCGCGCTTGACGGCGGCGTACTCCTTCAGCTCGTACAGCACGATTGGCGTGTCGCTGTGACTCGCGTTGTACTCGTCCACATGGCGTTTGAGTTGCTCGATGAGGTCGTCACGGTGGGTCAGGAACAGGATGTCGCACGGCGGCACTTCGCCAAGACGCCGCAATCGCGCCAGCAGCTCGATAAGCTTCACGATGACCAGCGTTTTGCCGCTGCCCGTTGCCATCCAGAAGCCCATGCGGTTGATGAAGGCTTCGTAGGCAACTTTGCCCGTCTGCGCGTCGATATAGTCGGCGTAATACTCTCGCAGCAAGTCGGCGAAGGCGGATTTCGGCTCGATGGAAAGGTCTTCCGAGAGCCCGTTGTCGAGATACCATTGCCAAAATTTCTGGTTGAGTTGGCGCGTTGTGTGGATCCCCCCACTCCCTGCACCCTCTCCCCCCTTCTCAAGGGGGGAGAGGGGTGGGGTGAGGGAGGATTCAACGCCCCAGTAATACTTCCATAGCGCTTTGAGCGCGTTTCGCAGGGCTTGATGCTGATAGTCGTACAGGCGTTTCGCAGAGGAGAAAAACGCGAGGTCATGGTCCACCCACGCTTGGGGCAGGGAGCTGTCTGGGATATCCTCAACCATGTGTTGCAGATGTGTATGCATCATCATAATCCGTTTGCGGAAGTTGATGCCTGTATGCACTCCAGAAGCTGCTCGGGTCTTTCTATTTCACCTTTTTTCAGCATAGGGTCTTCGGGTTTTACAAAAAAAGCAGCAGAGTGCCAATTCTCTTCGATGCCATATCTTTTTTTATCGTTTATCCTTAAGCGATAATTGGAAAGAAGGTATCTTTGGAATTCTTCGCTCTTCAGCCACGAATTGCAGTATGTTTTTAGAAGTAAACTTTCCTCTCTGCTATTCACCACCCTACCTTTAACATAGAACACATGCACCTGGGCGTCACAAGTCTTTAGCTTCCCCCACTTCCGAACACGGATTTTGTTTAGAAAAGATTCAATCTCTTCAGGTGGTATCCAGTAATTGAATTTTTTCGAGTATTGGTCTTCAAAGTCGAACGCAGAGATATAGTCTAGTCCTATATTTCCAGTCTTTTCGTACCAAGACTTTTCTTCTTCTTTCACTTGTACAAAAAATACTGTGCCATTTGGCAAGATCACCTTAGCGTCGTGAAACCCTGTGTTGTGCTGCTCGATAGTGCTATCTGGCGGAATGAGACCAGATCGTTCCTTCCAGATGTCAAGAATTCTCAATTCTCTAGACGAGTAATGACCGAAATAATTCATAGTTTGTCCACCTACCACCATATCAGTCGCTTGATAAGCTGCCAATGAATGTGCGCTAAGTTTACCTGTTGTGTGTCTTCGAATTCAACGGACGTGGGTGTCATCGGGCTATCTGGAGCAAGTCGTATCCGTCGGATGCGCTTACCCGTAAGGTTAGCAAGCGTTTCCGGCAAGTCAATGTTCTCGTACAGCTTGCTCAAGTCCACCTGCACCGTGCCCTGCTCCAGATCCACCTCCAACGCCTCCAGCATCTTCAGATCACGCAGGAAGAGGTACTGGCAGGGGTCTTCGTCTGCGGGCGGGGAGAAGATGTCGTCCTCATCATAGTGTACACGACGCAGTGTATCTTCGAACTGCTCGAGTTCGTAGTATTTCACGAAATGGCTAATCCCCTTACCGTTGGGCTGCGCCTTGCCGTCTTTCCACTTGTCCGAAAAAACCGCTTTCTTGATCCGCGGGATAACCACTTTATAAAAGTATTCCCCCATTTCAACAAGGATATACTTTCGCCGTGTTTTGTCACCACGACATAAGTTCACGACAGCGTGAGCCGTCGTCCCTGAGCCAGCAAAAAAATCCATAACTAAATCCCCTTGAGTTGAGGAAACTTGGAGAAGCAACTGGATTAGCGAAACCGGCTTTGGTTTAATTTGTTCCCCATCTGCTTCGGGGAATAGTGCGGAAAGCTCTCGGCTGGCGTCTGCGTTCGTACCCACTGGTATATTGTTGTCTGAAAGCAGACTCTTCAGAACATTCCCTTTGAGTGCGCCTTCTGAGTCATACAGATAGTTCTTAATGCGTAGTTCATAGCCTCTCTTTAGGGTGGGTCTCACTTGTATCAACCCTGCTTGAGCATGCTTCCACATCTGGTCTCTGGAAATCAACCAAGTAGATTTGCCTGGAGGGGCAATAACAATCATTTCCCCCAGTTGTTCTCTGCTCCATGAGGTGTCGCGCAAGTCTACTATTTCGCCACTCTCTGTGCTATAGCGAAAGCCTATCAGTTGCAAACTTCGTGGGTCAACGAGTACCTCATAGTTCAGATTTGGTCGTCTTTCCTTTGTTTGCTGGCTGGGCCCCAAAAGTCCCATCCAGCGATATGGTCCCCTATCGTCTGACTCGCTGAACTCGCTAAGCTTCTGGTCGCTTAGAATACTATGATAGAGAAAAGATGCATCTTTACCATATACTAAGATGTATTCATGGTTCTCCGTCATATCCTTCTCGGAAAAGCTGCCTATCCCGCTCCGCTTCCTCCATATCAGATTGCCAAACCGCTTGGGAAAGATGCTCGAAGCAAGCATCTGCAACCTGTAACTTTCACCTACTTGGGGTTTTAGATCGCCAATGCTGATGAAAATAACACCGTCTTCAGAAAGTAATGCCTTGGCAACTGAAAGTCGGTTTTCAATCATAGACAGCCACGAAGCATGATTAAATCTATCTAAGTATAGAAACTCATCTACGCCTGTATTATACGGTGGATCGATATAAATGGCTTTCACTTTCCCGCGAAACTTCGGCAAGATGGTGTTCAACGCCTGATAGTTTTCGCTTTTAATGAGCCAGCCGTCGAGCGCATCGTCGAGGTTGTCAAAGAGGGCGACAATCGGCAGCTCCAGGTCGGGGAAGTGCTTGGTGTCAATCGGCAGGTAGCGGTAGCGGGGATGAATCCCCCCACTCCCTG
>Ga0209809_1000398_pt1 | contig 39897 bp, 38 predicted proteins | sample YNPMSTMetaG_FD_186172 | JGI IMG/M metagenome (GOLD analysis project Ga0209809, IMG submission 186172) | Anoxygenic and chlorotrophic microbial mat microbial communities from Yellowstone National Park, USA - YNP MS-T MetaG (SPAdes) (version 2) ...
CGTTGGTAGATTTGATTGCGTTCTTGCAACCAGCCTTGATCTTCTGTCATAGCCTGGACGGCTGCATCCAAAATTGGACGAAAGTGTCCGGAATCCACCTGAGTTTTGAGGGTATATAACGTCTTCAGCACCGTTGCATTGCCAAGCGCCGCACCTACTCGCCAGCCAGCCATATTGTGGGATTTTGACAGCGTGTTGAACTCGATCGAAACCTCTTTGGTTGGATCAACCTCGAAGATGGAAAGTGAGCGATATCCATCGAAGTTAATTTGGGAATAGGCAGCGTCATGACAAACCAGAAGGTTATGCGCCCTGGCAAATTGCACCGCACGTTCAAAAAATTCTCGGCTAGCCGTGGCAGCGGTTGGGTTATTGGGATAATTGAGCCACATGATTTTTGCCCGCTCAGCGATCTCTGATGGGATCGTAGAAAAATCCACCAAATAATCGTTTTCCGGCAACAGAGGCATACGATAAACTTCCCCGCCGGCAAAACGGGTCGCAGCTTCGTAAGTGAGGTAACCGGGATCGGGGATCAAGACCACATCGCCGGGGTTGACAAACGCCTGGGTAATGTGGAAAATTCCTTCTTTAGAGCCTAAAAGAGGCACAATCTCAGATTTCGCATCAACCTCAACTCCATAAACCTGGCGATACATCCCCGCCCAAGCCTGTAAAAGGGCTTCACTGCCGCGATGGGGCTGATAGCCGTGCGTATCCGCTCGACTCGCCGAACGAACCAGCGCCTCCACAATTGAGGAAGGCGGCGGCAGGTCGGGTGAACCAACATCTAAACGGATCACACGCTTGCCTTGTGCCTCCAGAGTGGCAATGCGGGTCGCTAATCCAGCGAAGAATTGCGTCTTTTGGGTTTGCATTCTCGTTGCAGCTTCAATCATCACTCGATCTTATCCTTATCCTTAAGTTAATTTGTGTTTCGATTTCAGGTGTAATGGCTATCCTGTAACCGGTCCAGCATTCGAAAGCTAAAGCAGCCTGCCAGAGTAACATACCAAATCCATTCCAGGCCTGATGTCCTTTTGCCCGAGCATTGCGGATGAAAGCTGTTTCGGGAGGATTATAAACCAAGTCATAAAAACAGGTCTTTTTGGGTAACCGGAATTGGGACGGAAACGGAGGACTTTCCTCCAAGCCCTTAGTCCCCAGAGGAGTGGCATTAACCACTAAATGGAGATCGGATAAATCTTTTTCAATGATTTCAATCCCATCCTGAAAGGTTAGCGCCTTCATTCGATAGGATGGTTCTGATCGCAGGCTTTCCTCGGTCGAGAGATCATCGAGTATTTTTCGGGCTTGTTCAAGACGGCGAGCGGCAATCCAGACCTGCCAGCCGTTTTTTAGCAATCCCCATGCCACCGCTCGCGCAGCCCCCCCGCCGCCGAGAATCAACGCCGTTCCTCCCTCTGTCAGAGGAAGCTTTTGTCCCACATCTAGCAAGAATCCTTCGACATCGGTATTCGTTCCGATCAGGTGCTCGCCGCTGCGGTAGATGGTGTTTACTGCCCCAACCGCCCTGGCTTTCTCATCCAGGCTATCCAGGCAGGCCATAACCCCCTGTTTATGCGGAATGGTCACATTGATCCCATCATAGTCGCCGCGGCGCATTTGCTCAAACACCACTTGAAGGCGTTCATTCGTCCGAGCATCAACGGCGATGGGGATCAATTCATAACTTCCCTGTTTTCCACACGTTTCTAAAAAAACCTGGTGAATGAACGGAGAAAAACTGTAAGTTAAGGGAAAACCGATTAAGCCGAAGCGGTAAGCCATCTTACCCATCAGTTTCACATAGAATGTCTGCTCCTAAAGAGCGCAGAAGCGGAATAAATTGTGGCAATGACTCGGTGACAATTTCTGCTCCCTCAACAACGACCGGTTCTTGCGAGCCAAGCCCGGCGACCATCAATGCCATTGCTAGACGATGATCCCCGTGCGCATTGACCACGCCCCCCGTCACTTTCCCCTTTCCGATAATCCGAAAGCCATCCTGTGTCTCAATTGCCTCCACACCGAGTTTCCTCAGTTCTTGACATAACATTGCAATTCGATCGGATTCTTTATAACGCAATTCCTGGGCATCAGCTACCAATGTCTCCCCCTGCGCATATGCAGCAGCTACGCCAAACACCGGAAACTCATCAATCATGCGCACCACTCGCTCGCCCATCACAGTTGTGGCTTTCAGCAAGGACGACCGGATGCAAATTTGACCACAAGGCTCCCCACCTTGAGCCTGTGTACCTTCAATCGATAGTTTGGCATGCATCTCGCCCAAAGTTTCTAACAATCCGCAACGGGTCGGATTCAAGCCTACATTCTCGATCGCAATTTCCGAATCCGGAGCAATCAAACCACCGACAATAAAAAAAGCTGCCGAAGAAATATCGCCTGGCAACTGCATCTGGAGAGGCTTAAGTGGTTCGGACAGCGGTTCTACCCAGGTTTGGTAGTTAGCTTGATTCTCCCCTTGGGGTGGAATCGACTCAATCTTAGCCCCCATGCTCGCTAACATCCGTTCGGTGTGATCCCGAGAAGGGCCGGGTTCGCAAATCTGCGTCGGCCGATCAGCAACCAGAGCTGCTAAAATCAAACAAGATTTCACCTGAGCGCTGGCAACCTCAAGTTGATGTTCCATGCCTCGCAACGGATGAAGCGATCGGGTTATAGTCAACGGCGCACACCCATCGGTAGCCCGAATCGCCACCCCCATTTTCTGGAGCGGTTGCACAATGCGCTCCATCGGCCGGCGTCTCAAGCCTGGACTGCCATCCAAAACGCCCTCAACATTGGCGGCTGCCATTGCCCCCGCCAGCAAGCGCATGGTTGTTGCCGAATTTCCACAATCGATCACCCCAACCGGATTTTTCCACCCTTCCAAACCTTTTCCTTCCACCGTCAAATGCTGCTCTTGTAGAGACCACTGGATGCCAAAAGCCGTCAAAGCTGCCAGCATCGGTTGGGTAACCCCGGCCAACAAGAGATTGTCAATTTCGCTCCTGCCTTCAGCCAATGAAGCAAAGAGGATGGCGCGATGGGATAGCGATTTATCCCCTGGTAATCTGAGGGTGCCTCTAAGCGGTTTTCCACCTTTGACAGTGCATCTCATTGCGGTTATCCCTTCTGGAGAATTTCCTGCAAATGCTCCGCTGCGGCGTTCAGCCGTTGGTTGAGCGCCTCATAAGCTTCTTGAGTCAAATAGGTCTTTAACTGTGACAACTCATCTTCAACCCGATCAATCGCCTCAAGAATAAAGAGGCGATTGGTCTTCAGCACATCCAACATCATCGAGGTCGGTGTGGCAGCCAGGCGTGTGCTGCTACGAAAGCCCGGACCGATCAGCGAGGTAAGCTCCAGAGGCGTGCCAAGCGTTAACGCGCTGGAAATGAGGTAGGGCAAATGGCTGACTGCGGCAACCATGCGGTCATGCGTTTCTGCATCCAACCAAACAATTCGGCCACCGATCGCAGTAACCAATTGCTCGGCAAGCGATTTGGCGTATGGGCTGGTGCGCGTCAGTGGCACCAAAGCAAAGGGGGCTCCCTGATAGATCGCTGCCTCGGCGGATTGGATGCCCAGGGTCTCCTTCCCACACATCGGATGCCCACCAATCGGATCAAAATATTCAGCCAAACTTTCCATTTTCTGGCAAATGACCGTTTTGGTAGAACCGATGTCCATAATAATGGTGGGGGTTTGTACGGTTGCATTGAGCTTCTCCAATAAGACCAGGATTTGCCCCACCGGCACAGCCAGAATGATCATGTCCACCGCCCGGGTTTGGGCCACATCCTGCCAGACAGCATCCACCACTTCGTGCATCAGCGCCAAACGGCAGGTATCTTCGTTTTGATCGACTCCATAGAGCGCTTTGCATTTGCCGCGCAGCGCCAGGGCAAGCGAGGCGCCCATCAACCCCAGGCCAACGATCAAAATGCGGCAGTTCGAGAGTGATAAGGGGAACTGCCCACTCATTGCACCAGAGCGTGTTCAGAGGCCTTCAAATCCCGCCCGACCGCTTCAGCAATCACGCGAACCTGACGTACCAGTTCGGCAAAACGCTCCGGTTTCAAAGATTGAGCCCCATCAGATTTCGCTTCTGCTGGGTTGGGATGCACTTCAATCATTAAGCCATCAGCTCCAGCTGCAATGGCAGCTCTGGCAACTGCCGTTACATACTCCCATTTGCCAGTGCTATGGCTGGGGTCCAAAATGACCGGCAGGTGCGTGGCTTCCTTAAGTACCGGGATAGCATTGATGTCGGTGGTATTGCGTGTCGCCGTCTCGAAAGTGCGAATGCCGCGCTCACATAAGATAACCCGTCGATTGCCATGCGAAAGAACATACTCGGCCGCCATTAACAATTCTTCAATGGTTGCCATCATCCCACGTTTGATTAACACCGGGTGCTGGCTCTCCCCTGCAGCATGTAACAGGGCATAATTTTGCATGTTGCGCGCCCCAATCTGCAGAACATCGGCGTATTTGGTAACCAAAGGCACCTGCTCCGGAGACATCACTTCGGTCACCACCGGCATACCGGTCTGCTCTCGCGCTTCGGCTAAGATTTCCAGCCCGGCTTCCCCCAAACCCTGGAAGGAATAGGGCGAAGTGCGTGGTTTATATGCGCCACCTCTCAAGGCATGTGCGCCGGCTTCTCGAACGGCAAAGGCGGTCTCCAGATATTGAACGCGATCCTCCACCGAACAGGGACCAGCAATGATGACGATCGAATTCGACCCAATGGTCACTCCGTCCAGGCGAAAGGTTGTCTTTATCGCTTGAAAATCTCTTGAAGCCAGCTTGTACGGCTTTAAGATTGGCAAGACCTGATCAACACCATCCAGCAAAAGGAAGGAGTCCTTGGGGATTGGGCGGTCATCCCCAATGGCTCCGATAATACATCTCTCTTCCCCCTGGGAGAGATGGGCGCGTAAACCGCATTCTTCAATGCGTCGCACCACTCCATCTATTTGGGATTGAGTTGCCTGGGCTTTCATAATAATAATCATTTCAAACTCCTTTCGACTTATGATCGCAAACTACCGTCTCGGAAACTCCCATTCAGGGCGTAATTGAGCTGCCTCACCCAGATAGACATGGTGGATTTCGGTAGGGCTTAATTCCGTGTTCCAATGAATTAATACACGCAGGCAGCGCTTTAATCCATGCGGAACAGCCATCTCTTGAGCACAGATCAAGGGCACATCTATCCATCCCAGTTGTCTGGCTGCCTTGGCAGGATATTCGGCTGTCAAATCTGGCGTGACCGTGAAGAAGCAACTGGCAATCTGGTCAGGGCTCAGGGAGGGATTGGCAACCATCATCGCCTCCAACAATTGACCGCTTGCCAATAGAATTGACTCGGCTGTGTTTTCCTCTACAATAATTGCTCCGCGTACGCCGCGCAATGCCATCTTTCTTCTCCTAGAAAAAAATCTGCGAAGCCGTTGGCTTCGCAGGATTTGGTTTCAGCAGGAGGACCTTCCGTTTGCTTAAGCACCGCCAACGGCAGTCGCAGAGAACTTGCCGAAGTAATAAAAATAGCGGTAAAAAGCAAACCAGAGTTTCATTAGCCATGATTTTATAGAAGAATGAAAGGAAAGTCAAGGAGATTCTGGTAAAAAAATGCACAAGATTTTTCCTCGCTTTTTGGTATTTTTCACGAAGGATTTCTAAGAAGCGTATATAATAATTCCAGAAAAAACAACTTGTTAACGAAAAATCCCTTAATCCGGTCAGCGGATAGAAGATTGGGTAGTGAAGACAATCGTTAACCGGTTGTGGAGGTAAGCGATGAAATTACGACCCGATCTCGGACTCACTTTTGATGATGTCCTTTTAGTCCCAAAACGCTCCTCGGTCGTCAGTCGCAAGCAAATTGACCTATCGACCTGGCTCACCCCTCAAATTCAACTTGCCATTCCAATTGTTAGCGCGAACATGGATACGGTTACCGAAAGCGAGATGGCGATTGCCATGGCGCGGGCAGGCGGAATTGGCATTCTTCATCGTTTTATGACCGTCGAACAGGAAGCCGAAATGGTGCAACGCGTCAAACGCGCCGAGAGCTTTGTGGTTGAGAACCCAATGACGATAGCTCCTGAAGCCACCCTGGAAGAAGCCCGTCAAAAAATGCTTCAAGCTGATATTGGTGGTCTGGTAGTAACCGATCCCGAAGGCACTTTATTGGGCATCATCACAACCCGCGACGTCCTGCTTGCCCCCGACCCCGAAGCCAGCGTTGAACAAGCCATGACTCCGCGCGAACGTCTGGTTGTGGCTTCCGTCGATGAGCCTTTATCCGTTTCGCAACAAAAACTCTATCAGCATCGCATCGAAAAACTGCCACTGGTTGACGCAAACGACCGGGTGGTGGGTTTGGTAACCGCTCAAGACATCATTAAACTTCAAGAACACCCTCAGGCAACCAAGGACGCCAAAGGACGCCTGCGTGTGGGGGCAGCGGTTGGCGCTAACCCGGCTGACCTTGACCGTGCCCGGGCTTGCGTTGCCGCCGAGGCGGATGTCCTGGTAGTGGATGTCGCCCATGGACATCTTGAAATCGTTATCCGCATGGTACAACAATTGAAAAAGGAATTTCCTGCCATTCCAATCATTGCCGGCAATGTGGCAACGGCTGAAGGTGTCCATGACCTGACCATGGCTGGCGCAGACGCAGTCAAAGTCGGAGTGGGATCAGGCTCTATTTGCATTACCCGTTTGGTGACCGGCTTTGGCGTTCCTCAGTTGACTGCCATTGCCGATTGCGCAGAAGCTGGGGTGGAACTTGGCGTACCGATCATTGCTGATGGCGGTATCCGCAATTCGGGGGACATTACCAAAGCGCTGGCGGCCGGGGCAAGCACGGTGATGTTGGGCAGCTTGCTTAGCGGCACGAAAGAGAGCCCGGGGGCTACGATCTTCCGTAATAGGCAAAATTACAAGGTCGTGCGAGGCATGGCCTCCCTGACAGCAAACATCGCCCGCCGCAAAATCGATCGTCAGGGCGAAGTAGATTGGGAAGAGTGGAGCGATATCGTTCCAGAAGGCGTCGAAGCCGTCGTGCCTTATCGCGGCTCTTTAAACGAGGTTTTACATCAATTACTGGGCGGTTTACGGTCGGGAATGAGCTACTGTGGCGCAACGAATCTCGCCGAGCTTAGCGAAAAAGCTGAGTTTATCCGCATCACCAACTCATCCCAAATCGAATCAGGCGTCCACGACGTTACCGTCTTGTAGAGAGGTAGCTATGGCTGAGCCTGTACGCCCTTATGCTACCTGGGTAGAGGTTGACCTGCAGGCAATTCGGGATAATGTCCGCTGGGTAGTCGAACAGAGCGGCGTTGCGGTCATGGCAATTGTTAAAGCAGACGGCTACGGGCATGGGAGCGTGGCCGTCGCGCGAGCCGCCTTGCAGGGAGGCGCTAGCTGGCTGGGGGTTGCCCGCCTGGAAGAGGCTTTGGAGTTGCGTCAGGCGGGTTTCCAAACCCCCATTTTGCTGCTCGGTTACCTCTCCAAAGCGCAAATGGCGTATGCCATTCAATCCGATCTATCCATCACCGTGTGGACTTGCGAGCAAATCGAGGCGCTTGAAGATCATGCCAGGCGGCTTGGGCGCAAAGCTCAGGTGCACTTGAAAATCGACAGTGGGATGGGGCGCATTGGAGTTCTCCCCCAGGATGCCCCAAACCTTGCCCGTCAACTTGTTCACTCAAAGCATCTGGTTTGGGAAGGGGTCTTTACCCATTTTGCCAGGGCAGATGAAACCAATCCAGCTCCAACCGACCAACAACTGGAGCGTTTTGGTTTCGCCTTAGAGCAAATGCGCCCCGTTTTTCCACCCTCCCTGCGCATCCATGCCGCCAACTCGGCTGCCACACTTACCCGCCGGGACGCTCTCTTTGATATGGTACGCCTGGGAATCGCCATGTACGGTCTGCATCCATCTCCAGCCTGCCCACTCCCCCCAGCCTTCAAGCCTGCCCTGAGCTGGAAAACCATCCTCAGCCATGTCAAGCGCCTGCCAGCGGGCGAAGGGATCAGTTATGGGCATATCTACACCACCCAAACGACCGAGCGCATCGGAACCCTGCCCATCGGATATGCCGATGGTTTCCGCCGCTGGCAGGGGAACAGGGTATTGGTGCGAGGGAAAAAGGTACCAGTTGTCGGGCGCGTTTGCATGGATCAATGCATGGTGCAGTTGGACGAGGTGCCTGAAGCCGAAGCGGGTGACGAGGTAGTCATCATCGGTAAACAAGGCGACCAACGGATCACCGCCGAGGAAGTTGCCAGCTCTTGGGGAACCATCAACTACGAAGTGGTGTGTGGCATTGGTAAGCGCGTGCCGAGGATTTATGTAAACCCATAGTTATTCGCGAAAGGATTTGCCGGTCGTTACTACCGAAGCGGTCAAACAAAAGGAGCGCGCCAGAACAAAAACAACAATGGGAGCGTCGGTTGGAGAAAACCACCTTTTTGCCAGCGTGGAAAACGCTCAAACTCGTTCGACACTGGTCACCTTATTACCCCTTGTCCAAAAAGTAACTATTGCCCTACCTGTGGCGATTTGGACAATCCAAAACCACCACAGATAAGGGAGGAGAATTTTGTCTTAAATCCTATAGCCGTGAATTACAAGGTAATCACCTGGTCGGGCGAGTTGTTGCTCAAGGCTTCATAAAGTTGAGGGAAACATCCAACCTGAACGCCTTCAACCAAATCTTTGGGGTTTAGCTGTCCTTTGCCACACTGGCTGAATTCTCCCTCGGCTAAGGCGCGCTCCATCGCACAACGGTCGCAGACCATCAACAGGATGCCCTGTTGTTTTGCCAATTTAGCCAGCCGTTCACCAATGGGGTTGCCCTGGCGCAACAGGTATAGGTTATCATCGAAGAAAAACATGGCAACCACTTGCGTGCCGTGGATTCCCTCCTCCAGTTGGGGCAAAATCATCTTGCCCAGTTTGTAAGTAGCGGACATACTGGTTGCAAAAATATAAGCGACTTTCATGATTGATCTCCTTTCTTTGTTCTTTAGTTCCTTTGTAGATAACGTGCCTGCGCAGGATGGGGTCATCCTCGCGCAGTTCTAACCGCGCCGGATTGCTGCGGCGGTTCTTTTGTGTGTAGTTAATGCGGTCGCTTTCGGTGCTTTTTAGGCGAACCAACAAACGGACTTCTTTCTTATCTTGGTATAGGTTTCTCCTGTTATTACTGATTGTGCTCATCTAAGCAACTTTCAATCCGTTCAGCAATTGCCTGTAAAACCAAGGGGTGATCATTCCATGCTCCTAAATTGACCAACCGAACGCCTTCTGGCAACGATACCTCGTTTAGCATTTCGGGAATTTCATAAGCGCTATGAATGCCTTCAGCGCTTATTGAAGAAGAATAGACCAATACCAAACGGACATTTTGTTGAAGCAATTTTCGTAACCCCTCCTGTGGTGTTGGCTCTTTATATTCCATCCAAGCTAACGAGATATTATCAGCCAGATAACCTGACTGTACCAGACGGTCACGAATAGCTAGTCTAAAGTCAGTTTCTTGTTGGGTCTGTTTGGGATAAATTTTGTCCGATTGCGACGGTTGACCATGAGCAACCAGCAATATCCCTACTTCTTCGGCCGGAATGTTATGTCGCATCTGTTCAGCCTGATCGACAAACATCTCCACGAGCGTATCTGAGTTCCACAGAGGATAAGTTGTACATACTTCAATACCGTTCGCCTGTAAATTAAGTTCTTCAATCATCTCTTCACCTTCCAACGTGTGGCTAGACTCGGTCAAGAAGACATGAGTGAGCACAATTTTATTTGCGCCGTCCTTGACTGCCTGCCATGCGGCTTCGTTTGGGTGGGGTCGATCGTCAATGAAACTGATGTAAAAACGGAGTTTAGGGTAATTTGACCGCATCATCTGTTCCAGTTTCATCATCATGCGATTGTGAATTGCGTTATGTTGGCTACCACCAGCCTCTAGAAACTCAGTGCGTACCGCATTGAAGAAAAATGGACGAAAGGGATAAGGAATGAACGGTGCTCCGCTTTCGTCCATCTCTTGAATCGAATGCTTCCAGGCTGGAATGGCTTTTTCATAAGTAGGAGGTTCTCCATGGGTGAAATAAATCACCGCTGTAAAACCATCACTGCGTTTACTGGCTGGAATCTCTAAGGGGGGAAGTTCCTCGCGGGTGATTGGTTGAAGGAATATAGCCGTGCCAATCAGGTAACCTGTTATGAAACCAAGAAGAAATAGCGGAATAGCAACCAATCGCAACCAGTTCTGAAAGGAACGGTATCCCAAAACAACAACCCCCATCAGCACAAGGCTAAAACCAGCGCTATAAAAAGGTGATTGTAGCGGGCTCGAAACCAGAAAATTCAAAAAGAGGTAACCAGATAGAAGAGAGAGCGTAATGAATCCTATCTTGCTAAGGTCAACTGGTTTTTCCATAAAATATGTACCTCCTTCTACCGAATAACTTCCCAAGCTAGATGTTGGATTTCAGGCAGGATTAACTTTTCCCAGGCTAATTGCACAGCGGCAGGAGACCCAGGTATGCTGATAATTAACTTACCTCTGTAGAGTCCAGCCGTTGCCCTTGATAGAATTGCTGCCGCGCCAACCTGTTCATAGCTCAACATGCGGAAAAGCTCGCCAAAGCCAGGTAGCGTTTTCTCCAATTTGCTGCTGAGCACGTCAAACGTAGTATCGCGAGCAGAGATACCAGTGCCGCCGTTGACCAAAATCAGGCGCGCTTCGCCTGCGCAGAGCTCATCCAGAATGGCTTCAATCTGCGCCGGTTCATCCTGGACAATGCGATATGCCACCAAACGATGCCCAAATTCTTGTATTTGCGTCTTTAGATATTGCCCGTTGACATCCGTCTCGGGGGTGCGGGTGTCGGAAACGGTAACAATCGTCAAGGGGATAATTCCTAAAGCAGCAGCCTTTTCACGATGGGTGATCGATCCGCTGGTCATTTCGGTCATGGAAAAATCTCCGCCAGAATGGGCTCATAAAAACAAATGCAGCCGCCAGGACGGGAACAGCCCTCCGCCGGCAAATGCGGAACCTGATCGAATTCATACACACCTTGAAGGGTTTGCCCCAGGATGCAATTTGGTGGTGTAGAAACGCGGATTTTGATCACGCGCGGATTGGCACGCAGTTTTTCGAGAACCGCTTTCATTTCCTCTTTGCGACTGGACTTGGTCATCATCAATAAATCTGACATCTGTTTCTCCTTATAGTAGATTTAGTCCTGCTTTATGCAAGCGGTTTTTTGTAAATGCGTAGGCGTCCTATATCCTCCCCACATGCCATACAGGATTCAATCTCTACTTTGAATTCATTGCCGCCGCTCACCCATTTGAGAGCTTCCTGCAATATGCCAACAGCGGTGTGGCAGCAAGGCTTGTCGCTGGTGCGACCATAGCACATTGAACAGCGTTCGAGCGTATACAGGTAGTATTCTCCCTGATCGCTGACATGACTGATCTGATCACTAAAGGTGTTGAAAATTTTGGCAATAGCCGGAATACCCATTTTTAATTTGGTCTCAAGAGGCAGAACCTTAAAAGCAAGGTCACCTACCCCGGCGAGGGCGCCAAAGTTTTTCAGCCCATTGGCAAACAAGGCACGACCGGCGCGCTGTGCAAGCCCACGCCCGCCACGCGGACCATACATTTGCTCTAATGCGTTTAACAAAGTAGCAATCTCCACAAAGTCAAATTCCTTTTCCAGATTATCGGGCGGCAAATTATCTATGTAATGCTCCAACCCTGCCAGACGCAAGATGGCGTACAAGCCATTTTGCCCCATGACATCTTGCAATGCAAGTAGAAAAATTCGCCCCATTTTGTTAGGGTAGGATAAGCCGCTTTTCACCAGAGGCATAGGATTATCCTAGAAATCCGGAGTTGATCGATTTGATGCGTCAATGCTGATTCAAAGCATAGCTTCAAGTCCTGGGCATTCACCCCGTCAGCGCTTCCAATGACAACAATCTCATTATGAGGCATTTTATCCTCGCTCCAGGATTCAGCAAACGATACTCTCACCCTTCATACAGTTACTTGGAGATTACCACGGCGCAAAGAAGCTTCCGCTGCATACACAAACTCCTTGACACGATAAATCGAGCGCAGCAGATTTTGGGTAACTTCCCGCAGGGCTTTCAATTTATGCTTCAAATGATTGATAAAGCCAGGTACTGTAAACCAGCCTGTAATCATGAACAGGGTGATGGTGTTGCTCTTCAGGATCATCACAGCCTTCCCCTTTGAAGTGGTTTTGCCTGCTGATAAAAAATAAGTCAGGATTGTTACTGGAACGGGTTGAAATTGGATTATTAAGCTCGCTCATTATGGTGTTCTTCTCCTTATCGGGGTATAAGAAGCAACTAGTGCTGATGCAAGAAAGTAGATAGGAATAGCGGAAAATCGTTGAGCCGGGTAGAAAATTAGCGAAAGCCGAAATCATCCAGCGGGTATGTGCTGTTTTCGACAATCCTGTTTTGCCGGTTTTTACTACATCCGAAAATGTCTCTTGAAGATGCACTAGATTGCTTTGTTCAACCTCAATCGAAACTTGGAGTAAGCAGATCAGATGCTGAATAACTAGGCGCCCGTTCATCTGTTGCTAAATTCACTTAACTTTTGGCTCGAAAAGCCTTTTTGGCAACAAGAAATCCACTGCCAGTGCAGATTGTAAGGAGCATTGATGCGCCACCTTTCGCCAGTGATACGGTACCTGCTCTGCGGCAGCACAGGTCTTTTTCACCCATTGGCGCAGGCAATCACGGCGATAATTCAGGCCGTATTGTTGAAGAATAAATTGCTCATAATCAGCAAACCATTCACATACAACAGCCAAGAAACGCCATACCAGACTGATCTCATGAGAGGAATCCGGTAACCTCATTGGCGGCAGGTCTTCGGGTCTCCAGATTGAGTTGATAAGTCGACAAAGTAGAGGCGAAAAATCACCACGGCGTACAAAGACCCCTAGAATAGAATCTGAGCTATACCAAAAACCGAATCCCCACAGCTTGAGGCAACTTCCATCTAAGTGACAACGGTGGTATTGGGTGGCTGCTTTCCAACCCTCTGGGGGAGGGGTTCGTTCAAAACCAATCGTTAACAAAACATTACCGCTTTGATTGCGCACATCACATCCAAACAGCCAGAGCTGCTGATCTAAAAGCAGACTGGCCTCATTCCGCAAGGCGGTAGGAACCAAAAAACAAGTATTTTCAGCTTTCATTACGATATCCAACGAATCGATGAATAAACATTGATCGTTAACCTTATCTAAAGTCTAAAGATAATCAAACAGAAGCAAGCTCCCCTACAGCAATAAATCCTTCTAACTTCTATAATTCAGGGGTAAGCCGAGCAGACCGTCTAACTACCAGCCATCTACCGTCAAAAATGGCTAAGTTTTGTGAGTCGAATCTAAGGTAGACCCCTACCAATAGATTTTGACACCAGTCAGTAATAGTCGCGCAACCGCCACAGTACTGAACATTACCTTCTTTCATCATGATCAATAATCACCCAATATATTGAAAATGATATTCATTATCATTATAAAAAGATCTAATCTGTCTGTCAAGAGCTGATAGAAGATTTACCTGTTCCTCGCATTGAGGATTCCTATAATCGGTAATTGCCTACCAAAGGCTCTATTTAGCAGGGCAGACCGTCAACGAATAATTCACGAATGCACGAATAGCGCAGCCATTCGTTTATTCGTGTTCAATTCGTGGACGGTTTTCTCAGCAAATTATCCACACCACTTTTGATGGTAGGTTGATACGTTTTCGGTGAATTATTGTGCACTCTTCCCCTCTCCCTTGTCCCAAACACTTTATCACCCTCTTTCCTACTCCACCTCCTTCGGATCAAACCCCACCCACTGAATGGAATCAATCCCCCGAAAGCGTTTTGCCATTACCCGTAAGGCTTGCGGGTTATTATCGATCAGGATAAATCGCCGCTTTAATCGCCAGGCCGCTTCTCCGGTCGTCCCGCTGCCGGCAAAGAAATCCATCACTAATCCACCCGGTGGGCTGGAGGCGCGCACGATTCGCTCTAATATACCCAGCGGCTTTTGAGTCGGGTAACCGGTTTTCTCTTTGCCATTCGTTGGCACAATCGTATGCCACCAGGTATCGGTTGGTGTTTTGCCTCGCTGCGCCTTATCAGGTCCCACCAAACCTGGGGCCATATATGGGATGCGCTCAATCTCTTCGTAATTGAAAAGATATTTCCTGGGATTCTTGACATACAACAAGATATTATCATGTTTGGGTGGCCACTTTCTCTTCGAGCGTCCGCCAAAATCATACGCCCAAATGATTTCATTCAAGAAGCATGCCCGCCCAAAAATCGAATCGAGCAAAATCTTACAGTAATGAACTTCGCGATAATCGATGTGAAAATACAATGAACCATGTTCAGCCAGCAAGCGGTGGGCTTCGCGCAGCCGTGGCTCTAGAAAGCCTAAAAAATCATCGAACCAATCCAGATACGCCCTGGTTGCAATCGGGATCGTCTGGTAGCGCAATCCCTGAAAGCCAACCCGATCGCCTTCTTCGGATCGCACGGTGCGAATCTGGGTTCGCTTTTGAACTTTGCGAGTGTTAAATGGGGGATCGATATAAATCAGGTCAACCGATTCCGAATCCAAACCTTGAAGAATTGGCAGGTTATCTCCAAAGTAAATAAAGTTCTCCATCGGGAGAGATTATAATCGTTTTGAGGCAATCAGTTTGTCCTTGTAAAGCAAAAAACTTCCTTGAACAACCGTTTCAGACTCATGTATCTATAAAGAGGTTTTTTCTTTATCCCCCCAAATAGGCTTGCTTCACTTCCTTATTTGCCAGTAATTCGCTCGACTTACCCTGCAGAACAAGGTTGCCGCTCTCCGGCACATAACCACGAGTGGCAAATTTTAGGGCTAAACGGGCGTTTTGTTCCACAAGCAAAATTGTCGTGCCGCGCCGATTGATTTCCTTCAGCACATCAAAAACGCTCATCATCATCAACGGCGCTAATCCCATAGACGGTTCATCTAAAAGCATCATTCGTTTGGCAGAGACCAGAGCCCGACCAACTGCCAACATTTGTTGCTCTCCCCCGCTGAGGGTTTCGGCCTTTTGGTTCATCCGTTCTCTTAAGCGAGGGAAGATGGTAAATACCCGCTCAATATCTTCTTCAACCGCTCGAAAATCCTTGCGCGCAAAAGCTGCCAGGCGCAGATTTTCCAATACCGTCAAGTTGCCAAATAAGCGTCTTCCCTCCGGCACATGCGAAACTCCCAATTCGCTAACCACCTTGTCAGGTAGGTAATCGAGCAAATTCTTGCCCGCAAAGGTCATCTTTGACCCGGCTTCAACCGCTACGAGGCGCGAGATCGCTCGCAAGGTCGTGCTCTTTCCCGCTCCATTGGCGCCGATAATGCAGACAATCTCGCCTTCTTCGACTTCAAAGTTGATGCCGTGTAAGGCTTTTATTCGATCGTAGGATACACGCAAGTTTTCAATGGATAGCAACATCAGGTCTCTATCTCCTTGCCCAGATAAGCTTCGATCACAATCGGATTATTGCGAATCTCATCGGGTGTGCCTTCTGCCACCACCTCCCCAAAGACCAGCGTCTGGATTCGCTCGCACAAATCCATGACAACTTTCATGCGATGCTCAATCAAGAAAATGGCAAGCCCCAGCTCTTGATGAACATGGCGGATGATCTCCATCATCTCTCTTAATTCTTCTGGATTCATCCCCACGGTGGGTTCATCCAGAAACAAGATCTTCGGATCGGTAGCCAGAGCACGAGCCATCTCAACCCGTCTTTGGGCGCCGTAAGGTAAATTGGTCACGATTTGATCCGCAAGATGGCGAATACCTACCAGTTCCAAGAGCTCTAAGGCTCTTTCCTCAATCTCCGCCTCCTGGCGATGACGCAAAGGGGTGCCAAAGAAAGCTCCCACTAGCCCATAGCGGATTTTTGAGTATTGGGCGAGTTTCACATGATCAATCACGCTCATGTGCCGCCATAACTGTAAGTTTTGAAAGGTGCGCCCGATGCCCTTGGCAGCAATCTGATAAGGTTGGTATCCGACAATGTTTTCACCATCCAGGGTAATTGTGCCCTCGGTGGGTCGATAAATCCCGGTAATCAGGTTAAAGATGGTGGTTTTGCCAGCTCCATTGGGACCGATCAAGCCTCGAATTTCACCCTTATCGATGGAGAGATTGTAGTTGTAAACCGCCCGCAATCCACCGAAGTAATGAGTCATGTCTTTGACTTCAAGCAATGCCATCTTAGGCCTCCCTCTCTTTCTTGTTGCGGGGTTGGATCAACTTCTTGACATCGAACTCGGTAAAGGCAATTAAACCGGTCGGGCGATAGATCATGATCAAAATAATCATGATTGGGATGATGATCCATTTATACAACTCCAGGGGTCTCAGCGCTTCACTCAACAGGTTAAAGCCAACTGCACCGACAATCGAACCCACTACGGAGTTCAAACCACCAAAATAAACCATCGCCAGAACTTCGGCCAATTTCTGGATACCAAAGGAGCCAGGATTGACATATCGCAACACATGGGCAAGCAATCCACCAGAAACCCCGGCCCAAAACGCAGCGAACAAAAAGGTAACCATCTTGGTTCGCCTAGTGTTGATGGTCATTGCATTAGCTGCCATTTCGCCATCGCGGACGGCATTCATCGTCTTGCCGAAGGTCGAACGAACGTAATTGTTGATCACCCACACACAGAGCATTGTCCAGACAAACACGACCGGTAAAGATGCCCAATCCGGCTGCCCTCTTAAACCTCGCGGCCCGCCGACAATTTCCAGATTTTCGATTAGGGACTTCACAATGAAGGTGAAAGCCAGCGAGATGATCGCCAGGTAATCCCCTCGAGTGCGGAAAGATGGAACCGCCACCAGCAGCGCTCCAATTGATGAGACAGCCCCGCTGATGATCAGAATGATTGGAAACGCAAGTTGACCGAGGGCTGGGGGTAAGATTGCCGGTCCAAAAGTGCTATCATCCACAAAGAAAAGGATGCTCAAGATCGATGCAGTATAGGCACCTAAAGCCATAAACCCCGGATGAGAGCAGGAAAACTCACCCATATAGCCGTTAACCACATTTAGACTCAAGGTGATCATAATTGCTAATAGGATAAGTTTCACCACCAGAATTCGATAATCATTGAACCCAGCCCATATGTGCAAGGCAATGTAGAGCAAACCCAGATGGGCAATGGTGGAAAGGATTACAGAGCGCTCGAACATCCATTCTGCCAATTTATTGGAGATACCTCCTATTAATCTGGCAACCAGGCAGATGGGGACGAGATAAATGACGATATTGTAAAAGATGGCTGGTGGAATTAATAAGGGGGTCTTCAAGGCGATGAGGAAACCAAACAAAACCGGAGCGCGGGGCATTCCAATCAAGCGGGCGAAGGGATTGCCCACCAGCATTTCGAGAATTGCGGCTACAACTGCGCCAACCAACCAGGCAAATAAGGGAATGTCACTGAATATTGAATCCACCAGCTCCGCACCTTCGAACGGAAAGAGGGTTGTCCTTCAATGATTTCGCTTACAACTGCCATAGATTTTTCCTCATGGTAGATAGATTTTGCGCCACCTTACAAGCGCAGTTGGGCGCTATAAGGTTCACCGAAGAAGCCATGCGGTCGGAAGGTGAGAATAATCAGGATAATCGAATAAGCAATTAAGTCGCGCAACGTCGAAGGGAAGATGGTCGCCACAAAAATTTCAATAAAGCCCAGCAAGAAACCGGCTAAGGCAGCCCCGAGGATTGAACCACGTCCGCCCAAGATCGCCGCCACAAATGCCTTCCAACCGAAGAGAATGCCCATATACGGATCGAGAACCGGATAGGCTATACCAAATAAGATACCAGCGGCAGAAGCTAAGGCCGAGCCCAGACCAAAGGTCAACGCAGCAATCAGGTTGATCGAAACCCCCATCAAAGGAACAACAACGAAATCATACGCCATTGCCCGCATCGCCATCCCCCATTTGGTGCGCCGCACAAATTGATGAAGCGCCACCATTAGCCCAATCGAAACCAACACAATCATAATTTTTGTGTTGGTGACACTGACGTCACCGATATTGTAAGTTTGAGAAACAATCAGCTCGGGAAATTTTTGTCGGCGCGCACCCAAGAGCGCCAGATTGCCAGTCTCCAGGATGATTCCCACCATCAAGCCCGTGATTGCCGCTGAGGCGCGCGGTGCGCCGCGTAAGGGGCGATAGGCAACCCTTTCCACCAGCATCCCCACAAAAGAGGTGAGAAACATGGATAGCAAGATGGTCAAAATGAGAATCATCCAGTTGGGTAAAACCAATATACCGGTGGCTGATAAGCCAACAAACAAAGAGGCAACAAAAAAGCCAATATATGCGCCGGTCATAAAGATATCGCCATGGGCAAAATTAAACAACATCAACACCCCATACACCATGGAATAGCCCAGCGCAATCAGGGCATAAAAACTGCCCCATTGAAGAGCATTGACAACATTTTGGAAGAAAAACGCCATAGAAGATGCTCATCGACTCAAAAATGGGGAGGCTGTCTGGAAGAACAATCAGAGATGGGCCTGAACCTCAAAGCGCAGATTTGTAATGTCTCATCGACAACTATGAACTCTCTCTGACTCGTCTCCAACAGCCTCCACGATAGAGGGTTTAGATTACAATTTTAGCTGTTTCCTATGGACAAACAGACTTATAAAACGCAAACTCGCCCTGGTCACTGATCTTGACGATCACTGCACACTTGACGGGGTCGTTGCCCTGAGTAAAGTCCATCTTGCCGGTGATGCCCTCGTAAGCCTTAATTTGAGCCAGCGCATCTCGAACGCACTTGCGATCTGCCTTAATGTCACCGGTGATTTTGCCGCAGTTTTGAATTGCCTGCTGTACCAAACCAAAGGTATCCCAGGTGAGAGCGCCCACGTCGTCTGGCACATAACCATACTTGGCGTTATAGCGATCAATGAACTCCTTGGTTTTGCCAGTCGCTCCCGCAGCCGCGTAATGCGTGCTGAAGAACAAGCCGTAACAATCCGCTCCACACAGAGGAATCAATTCCGCTGAACCCCAACTATCACTGCCTACGATCGGTTTGTCCCACCCCAGTTGATGAGCTTGCTTAACGATTAGCGCCACTTCGTTGTAATATTGAGGGGTGAAAATAAACTCTGCTCCAGCATCCTTAATCTTGGTCAATTGGGCACTAAAATCTGTATCTTTTGTAATGAAAGATTCATATGCTACAACAGAGCCAGGTCCATGGAGTTCCTCCCATGCCTTCTTAAAGAACTCTGCCAGTCCTTTGGGGTAATCGCTCGCAACATTATATAGGACGGCTGCTTTGGTAAAGCCGAACTCTTCGGTAACAAAGTTAGCCACTACTGGCCCTTAGAAGGGATCTAAAAAGCAAGCTCGAAAGACCCACGGTCGGTTCTTGGTTGTGTTTGGATTCGTTGACCATGGGCTGATCATCAGCGTTTCATAATTGTTGGCAACCTCTCCGGCTGGGACAGCCTGTTTGGATGCCTGTGGTCCAACAATAACCAGGACCTCGTCTTGGGTAATCAGTTTTGTATTGGCTGCCACAGCAGATTCCGCCTTTGCTTCGTTATCTTCGATAATGAGTTCGACTTGATATTTCTTGCCTCCAACCTCCAAACCGCCGGCAGCTTTCACATCCTCCAACCATAACTCGGCTGCAAATTTTGTTCCTTCCCCTACTTTGGGAATATCCCCTGTCAGCTCAGCGTTTACGCCAATCTTGATTGTCGGTTGGGCTGCCCCTCCACAAGCACTCAGCGCGAAAGCCATCATCAATGAAACGGCAATGAGAGCAAAAAGATAAGATTTTCTCATGGTCTCCTACTCCTTATTTGTAGTATGTTTTCTGACGATTGGGAATGAACGTTAAGTATCGTTAACCTGATTGCCCTCCTTTCTATTACAGTCAGGAATCATAAAATAAACGAGGATTTCCTGATTCCCCCGCGAGGAATGGATGAATATTGGCATATTCTTACCCCCTTTGAAGGGAGCCTGTCCCACGTCGCTTTGCACCGGTTTTCTCCTTGCTCGGTAGAAAGTTGCTTTCCGAAATACCTACCACCGCAAAGAAACCGCTATACCATTTATAGTGTAAGCCCACCACAAGAATTTGTCAAATGAAACCAACCCCAAAAGATTATTCCTGCAATGAAATCCCCGCTTTTTTGTTGAAATTTTGCCAGCTCCATGAGAACAATAACGAGGGTGATTTTTGTAGCGGAGTCGCAGCCACTTTTTCAGTCCATGCTTGTGTTGCCCGACTTGCCCGCTCAAAACAACTTTTGCTCAGGCTTGCCAGCTTTTGAGCTTGCTCAGCTTTACTAAGCTCACGGCTGGCTTGCACGCTCTGCGCCGCTTCCTGAATGAAACTTTCTTCCAGGCGGTCACGTTCCTCGCGATAAACAGCCATCCGATGGGCATAATCTTGCAGGACCCTGCGATGTAAGCGCTCATGCTGCCACCATAGGGACTCTGGATCGTATTTTCCAGTGGGCGTTTTCCCCATTGGCGGAAAATCTTGCCCGCACAAAAAGAGAGGCTTGAAAATCGAGGTGCATGTCCCTGAGGTGCCGGTTGCCCAAATTGTGGAAATATCTTTGGTCAAATGAGCGACCATTGCGCCGGTCGACTGACTGGGGCGAGTGGGACCAAAGCTGGCATGAACACAAAGGGTATCCATAATCCAACCACGACTTGGATCCCAGGTTGGATCTTGTTGCGCTTTGATTCCGTGATCGCGCAAGAAACCCATCATTCTAGCCACGTCAAGGTTGCCTGCATTTTCTTTCAGCAAATCCATCGAACGGCACTGCCGCGGGATACATCCATCCAGTCGGGTATACAGAAAATCGGAATAGCAACGAGCAAAGTTAAAATCCTGGCGCGATTTGCACCATCCTTTTTCAATGGCGTGTTCTACCAAATCTGGTGAGGCTTCGTCCCAGGTCTCCCCGATTGTTAAACCATTTGAAATACTGCGCACATCCTTCACTCGCTCGGCCGCCCAATACTTGCCGGCGGTCTCCAGCACCCAGGCTTCATCCGGATCGGCCAGAATGAACGAGTTATGATAGTAGGTGGGATGCTCAAAGCCACAATTCCCACCCTGACCGTACTGTTCCAGCAAGTCAACGATGACATGCAGCGCTTGATAAGCAGTTTGCGCACGTTCTAAGGCTAAGCGAATGAAATCCATCCCGATTAGCCCCCCTTCTTTCTGGTATGGTTCTTTCGTAAACACTGCTTCATTCCCAATCGCCACGCCATATTCATTGACTCCCATCTCACATCCCCAAATCCAAAATGGTTTGGCCAGAAATACCTCATACGTTTCTTCAACCTGCGGGATCTCAATATAGGTACATTTGATCTTGCTCTGAGGGGGATGTTGTTGACGGGGAATATGCACCAAGACATGAGCCTCATTGGGTTCTCGATCGCTGTTCTTAGCGAGGATGACCGATCCATCCGCTGTGACGTTTCCAACCGCAACCATTGTATCGCACATCGCTTTTTCCTTCCTTACTCGTTACGCTCAAACTAATCTCTGTGTTCAGTTAGCTACCCATTATCACAAGTTGTGCTGGTGACTAACGATAAACATCGTCCACGAATAGGACAGGAGTAAACAAATGACAGCGCCATTCATGCGTTCGGGCAATCTTCGTGAAGGGTTCGCCATCCTACACAAGGCCATGGTGGGTAATTCCGAATTAATTATAATCTTGAGGTTCGGTTAATTGAGCGATTGACAAAGAATGAAATTTGCCTCTCGAGCTGGACAAACGAACAAACCGAAGATGGCGTTCTCTGGTTATAATAAACCTGTGAATGAGCGAACCATCTCGTCCTTCCGCAAAATAGCCATTGCGCCTCATCCCAGTTTGCCTGAGGCGAATAAGGAGGCGTATAAAATCGCCCAGTTTCTCACCCAGCATGGGCAAGAGTCCCTGATGGCAATGCTTTATGAGGAAAAACTGGTTCAAAGCATTGAAAAACACGAAATCGATCTTCTCATCGTATTGGGCGGAGATGGCACAATGCTGCGTGCCGGGCATATATGCGGACCGTATGACATTCCAATTCTTGGCATCAATGCCGGTCGCTTTGGATTCTTGATGGAAATCCGTCTGAATGAGTGGAAACAATACTTGCCGCGCCTGTTAAAGGGTGATTTCTGGTTAGAAAAGCGCATGATGCTCTTCTGTTCTCATAAGCGTGCTGGGGTTGAATTAACTACCCATCATGTTCTCAACGAGGTGGTTGTTGGCCGCGGTAAATCCGTGCGTCCGGTACACCTGGAAACCCATGTCGATGGACGTTACCTGACAACCTACGTTGCCGATGCCCTCATCGCCGCCACTGCCACGGGTTCAACCGCTTATGCACTTGCAGCCGGTGGTCCGATCCTACCTCCCGAGTTGCGGAATATCCTGCTCGTCGCAGTAGCACCCCATCTGTCGATTGATCGCGGCATTGTCCTGGCAGAAGGCTCTTCGGTTCGGGTGATCGTCCACACCGATCACGATGCCCTGCTTTGCCTCGACGGTCAGACGCCCATTTCCCTGTTGGATCAGGATCAAGTCGATGTATGTGCAGCAGAACATAACGCTTGTTTCGTGCGCTTTCAAGACCCCGGCTATTTCTACCGAAACCTTACCCCTCACATGAATCGCAACCCTGCAACCGGAATTTCACGATGAGCGAACAACCCCCAACTCTCACCTGTTATTACCACCCCAATATAGAAACCAGTTTACGTTGTAGCACGTGCGAAAAACCCATCTGCCCCAAATGCGCCATTCTCACTCCCACCGGCTATCGCTGCAAGGACTGTGTGCGTGGGCAGCAGAAGGCTTTTGAAACCGCTCTATGGTATGATTACCTGACAAGCAGCCTGATTGCTCTCGTACTTTCCTTCATTGGGAGTCAATTTATCCCGCGCTTATGGTTTTTCGCCATTATTTTATCGCCGATTGCCGGCACGATCATCGCCGAAGCCTGCCGAGCTGTCGTTCAAAAAAGGCGATCGAAAAGGTTATATCAGACCATCGCCGTTGCCACCGCTTTAGGGTCTTTGCCCTATTTGCTTCTCGCGATCTTCGCCAGCCTGAACGCGCTTGCCTCTGGAAGCTTTGGCGGTCTGATCAGCCTGGCGTTGCAAGCCTTATATTCGTTTTTGGTAACCTCGACGGCGTATTATCGCCTTTCTGGAATTCAGATTAAGATTTAGATCGAATCACCGTCATGCTGGAAGAACTGCGCATCTCAAACTTTGCCATCATCGATGAACTCAACCTGCGCTTTGAGCCAGGCCTGGTCATCCTGACCGGCGAAACCGGAGCGGGAAAATCGATTCTGGTCGATGCTCTGGAAGCTTTAATCGGTGGGAAAGCAGATACCACATACATCCGTAGCGGTGCAGACAAAGCCATCATTGAAGGCAATTTTCTCATCCCGGCAAACCTTCGCCCGATGCTTCTGGAGATTCTCCAGCGTGAGGAACTCGACGAGGATAGCGAGAACATCTCCCTCTCTCGCGAAATCCGCATCAACGGACGGCATATAGCGCGGGTGAACGGACGGGTTGTCAATCTGGCATTGCTCAGGGAAATCGGCGAATATTTGGTGGATATTCACGGGCAATCCGAGCATTTATCGCTCTTGAAAGTCAACCAGCACTTGCGCCTGCTAGATAATTACGCCAAAAATGCCGATTTGCAGGCTGCGTATCAAAAGATTTACCGCCAACTGATGGAAGTTCGCCGCGAACAAAATCATCTCCGCCAGGTCGAACAAGAAGCCGCCCGTCGCCTGGACATGCTTCAGTATCAAATCTCCGAAATTGAAAATGCTCACCTGAAACCGGGGGAGGAAGAAGTGCTAACCGCCGAGCGTAACCGCTTAGCCAACGCCGAAAACCTTGCCACGCTGGCACAACAATCCATTCTAATCCTGGATGAAGGCACTCCTGAACACCCGTCTCTGCTCGACCAGATGGGTGAGGTTGTTCACCACTTGGGAAGCTTAATTCGTTATGACCCCTCGCAGAGCGCGCTATTAGAGACAGCCGAAGGCATTTTCGATCAACTCACTGAACTCGTGCGTGCTTTACGCATTTACGGAGAAGAAATTGAATACAACCCCAAACGTCTGGATTTTATCGAAGAGCGCCTGAACCTTATCCAATCCCTGAAGCGCAAATACGGCGATTCTCTGCAAGCAATCCTTTCCTACGCTCAGAACGCCCGCAAGCAACTCGATGAAATCACCTCCGCTTCCGAACGCCTGGAAGACTTGACCCGCACAGAACTCGAACTGCTCACAGAATTAAAAGAGATCGCTCTGAAATTATCCGATAATCGCCGTCAGCACAGTCAAGCCCTGGCTCAGGCGATCGAAAAAGAGTTAGCCCATCTCAACATGGAGAAAGCCCGCTTCAAGGTGCAAATCAACACCTTCGAAGCGGAAGACGGGCTTCCCCTTCAAGACGGACGAAAAGTCTCCTTTACACCGAATGGAATCGATCAAGTGGAATTCTTCATCGCCCCCAACCCAGGGGAAGGGTTCAAACCCCTGGTCAAGATTGCCTCCGGTGGCGAAACTTCGCGGTTGATGCTGGCTTTGAAGGGTGTTTTAGCTGCTGCCGATGATGTGCCTTGTTTGATCTTTGATGAAATCGATCAAGGCATCGGTGGACGGATTGGCATGGTTGTCGGTGAAAAATTATGGCATTTAGCCCGTCGTCATCAGGTATTTTGCGTCACGCACCTGCCACAATTAGCAGCCTTTGGCGACCAACATCTGTTGGTTCGGAAAACCATTTTTGGTGATCGGACGATCACAGAGGTTCTAACGCTCAGTGGCGAACAAAGGGTAGAAGAACTGGCACTCATGATGGGTAATCTCAACCCGGCTACCCTCCAATCGGCACGCGAATTGCTCCAGTTAGTGCGTGAGAGAGTAACGCAGTCTACACCTTCCTAAAACGATCATGAGAACGGTTTCGCAGGTTATCCGTCAGCGTCGCAAAAGGGAAGAGGTTCAACGGCGCAATCCCCTACCGCTCCTCGGCTGGCTCATGGCAACCCTTACCAGCGTGCTGATTACTTTTTCGATCTTTGGGTTTGGATGGATTGTTTCCAATCTCCTCCGCGATCTTCCGCCGCCAGAAAAGATAGAACAACTTCTCGACAACCAGAATGGCAGCTTGAAAACCCCAACCCGACTGCTCGATCGAGAGGGAAAAACAGTCATCGCCAGCCTGGAGCATCCTGCCATTGATCGGCTCTGGCTAAAGCGACCAGATTCTGCCGGCGATCTTCCCACACTTGACCTGAACTCTCCGCTCGCCCGTGCCATCATTGCTGTTTTTGAGCCCGATTTCAACCAGAATTCAGGCTTTGATTGGCGGGATTTCACCACCCCTCAGCTCAACACCATCGCTCAACGCCTTGCTTACGACCTGTTGTTGTGGGATGAGGCAGATGGTTGGCGCAAGACGATGCGGGCTAAGATTCTGGGTGAACAACTCAATCAACGGTATGGAAAATTGCAAACGCTACTCTGGTTCTTAAATAGCGCCAATTTCGGGCCGCTGATTTATGGAGCTGAAACCTCTGCTAGGCTTTATTTCAACAAATCAGCCGCAGAATTAAATATACTCGAATCTGCAGCGCTGGTTTCAATTCTCGAGAGCCCCTCTATCCATCCATTCAACGCTCCTGAGGTTGTCCGCAAGCGAACGGGTGATATTCTGGTGCGCATCCTCAAAAGCGGTTGGATCAAAACAGAAGAGATCAGCTTGGCAAATTTGGAAAACCTCAAATTTTCGGTCTCATCCATAGACCTGAACCTGAACCAGCCAACCTATGTCGAGCTGATTCTTCAACAGCTAGCGGAGCGTTATCCGCTTGAAGTTATCGAGCGCGGTGGATGGGAGATTATCACCACCATTGACAAAGAGCTACAACACAACCTCGAATGCACCCTCGAAATCCAGATATCTCGCCTCACGGGTGAAAACGAACCCGTAGCCGCCCCAACCCCAGAATGTCCGGCAGCCCTGCTGCTGCCCGGTGTGCCATCCTCTTCTCAAACCTCGGCAACTCCGTTACAAGCCCAGGCGATCATCTTAGACCCCAGCACCGGTCAGGTCCTGGCAATAGCCAGCATAGCGCAAGACAAAGATAATCCACAGTTGTATCGATATCAACCTCTGGGAAAACATACAGCCGGCACAATCCTCACTCCCTTTGTTTATTTAGCAGCTTTCTCTCGGGGCATTCAACCGGCAACACTCCAATGGGATATCCCCCCTGACTCTGGTGAAGTTCTTGCCAATTTGGACGGTAAGTTTCACGGACCCATTCGCGCCCGCATCGCGCTTGCCAATGATTACTTTGCTCCTGCCCGGGCTTTATTCAATCAAATTAGGGCTGAAACCGTGCTGAATGTCGTTCAACAACTCGGCATTGTGCCTGAATTACCCGAAGGTGCCTCTGCATTCAACCTGACCCCTGAGGAATTTTTCTTTTCCAGCAAGGTATCTGTTCTACAGATCGCTCAAGCCTATCAAGTCCTGGCGAATCAAGGCGTTCTTTCTGGTTGGGTTCAGGGAGGAAGTTCGCTTCAGGAAGCCGCTCAAGTCGTTCCAATCCTGGTGCAAAAAGTGAGCGAGCGAAATGGCCGCACCTCACTGGATTTGAACAGCCATCCGAACACAATCCACAAGAAGCCCGTTATCAGTCCTGAACTGGCTTACCTTTTGACAAATGTTCTGGCAGATGAGGCAGCGCGCTGGCAAACCTTTGGGCACCCTAACGCCTTTGAAGTCGGGCGACCGAGCACGGCGAAATTAGGGCGCACCTTAACCCCAAATCAATTTTGGGCAACAGGGTATACACCTCAGCGCTTAATCGTCGTCTGGTTAGGCAATGAGCAAAACCAGGAAATCTCCTTCAAGCCCTCGGCAGTGATGAATCTGTGGCACGCGTTGATGCAGTATAGTTCTCGAGGGCTTGCAGCAATGGATTGGATTGCTCCGCCAAAATTGGTGAGATTAAACGTCTGTGATCCATCGGGAATGTTACCCGATGAAGATTGTCCCTCTATTGCTAATGAAATCTTCATCTCCGGATTTGAGCCTCGTCAAACCGATCATCTTTTTCAAACCTATTTGATTAATGAGCAAACTGGGCGTTTGGCAACTGTGTTTACCCCCCTCGAACTGGTCAAAGAACAACGATTCCTGACTATTCCCCTGGAAGCGCAAGGGTGGGCGCTGGCAGAGGGGATTCCCCTCCCCCCGAAGGAATATGATCGCATTGAAGCCCCGCTTCACCTTTCCGATAAGGCTCAAATTCTCTCTCCCCAGATGTTTTCCTATGTGCGCGGGGTGGTGGAGATCATCGGGACAGCAGCCGGGGAAGACTTTCAATATTACCGATTACAGGTGGGTGAAGGATTGTTTCCGCGGCGCTGGATTCAAATCGGTACGGACACCTCCACACCCGTCAAAGAAGGCAAATTAGGCGTCTGGGATACGCGCGGTTACAGCGGTTTATATACGCTCCAATTGCAAGTGGTGGGTAAAGAAAATCGGGTCGAAACTGCTCTCCTTCAACTCATCGTTGACAACACCCCACCTGCTGTGACAATCATCTTCCCCCAAACCGGAAGCACCTACTCGATTAAAGAAACCCCAACCATGACCTTCCAAATTCAAGGGGCAGATGATCTGGGCATTCAAAGGGTAGAAGTAACTCTGGATGGAAAAAAACTCCAAACTTTTACGCAACCGCCATACGCTTTTCCCTGGCAAACCAACCCTGGCGCTCATCGCCTCACGGTCGTCATTTACGATTTAGCCGGTAACCGCTCGCAGGCTGAGGCGTTATTCACCATCACCCGCTAGAGATGCCATATTCTAAATATCTCTAAAATATCTACATCGTGGCTATTGACTTTATCATCCTCCCCCGATATACTGTATAAATAGTAATCTTACAATTTGTGCGTTTTTGGTTTGGAGGATTTTACTTTCTAACGTTATCTATTCCTTTGACCCCTTAATAATTTCACTGAAATTGGATAACCAAAATACCGGTGAATTCCCCCCCTGGATTTTAGTTTAAGGGTGTGGACTGGCTAACCTCTACAAAATTTGGCTTCTTCCTTCACGAAATCCCCAAATAGGACGATGTATTCATTAAGGAGAGAAAAAATGAGAAATTCGAACAGTCCTCAACCGTTTGCACTGAAGAAGTGGATCATCCTTCCGGTCTGTCTTTACCTGGTCACCATCGCCTGCCTCTCTTCCGGGCAAGCCGATCAATCTTTGCTTCAGACCCAAACCGCACTCCAGGTCCAGTTGACCCTGCAGGCTCAACAAGCCAACCAAGGTGCACAGGAAACCGCTGCAGCCGCAGAGCGAACGCGCATCGCCCAGGAAGTGCAGGCGACCATGCTAGCCGAACAAATCGCTCAATTGACTCAACAGGCTGGGCAGGTTCCGCCAACCAATCCTCCACCTGCTCTTACGGAAGCTCCCCCTTTACCCCCTTCTTCTCCCGAAGCGCCGGTCGATATCGAGCAGAAAATCAAAAATGCCAAAATCCTGCTCTTTGAAGATATGTCTGGAACCGGTCAATTGGAGTACTATCAAGAAGCCCTTGAAATGGGAGGCTATACCTTCAAAGATGATGGCAGCGCGCAGGGTTGGTTTAAGGATGATTTGCTGAGTTCAACCCAATGGGATTTGATTATCGCTGCCTCGGAGGCGCGCACCAAAATCCAGGGTGAGTTTTTCGTCTATTTGCTCGACCATATCAATCGCGGGGCGGCCGTCATTATCGAGCATTGGGCTTTAGATGACTTATCGCAGGGCAAGGTGGCGCCGATTTTATCCAAGTGCGGGGTAGGGATATACCGCGACTGGTACTTCAAGGAATGGTGGCTGGCAGACCTCTCCATTTATCCGTTAGTTCCCGACCATCCTGTCTGGAACTCGCCAAATAAGGGTATCTCTCTGCGCAATTTCTCTGTTTTTTGGGATGAACCCGATCAGGGTGACATGCTGAAAATCACCGGTACAGGAGACGCCCAACTTATCGCCGGCACAAAAGCGACCTCAAAATCCGATCACGGTGTGGTAGCGAGCTGCCTGGGCGGGCGCATGATCCTGCAGACCTTCTCTTCCCATAATTACCGCCGCGATATGGTCACCAGCCTGATTCAAAATTACGTTCACTACACGCTAACCAACCATTTTCTCAATCAACCGTAAGTACCACCCCAATTCAATCAATAAGCTGAAGGGCGACTCGGATTGGAAGCGCCCTTCAGCTTTTACTTGAGCAGATGGATGCTTCGGTTAATAGACAACCGAAGCCGTAAACCAGTCAAACTCTACCCGCAGCGGATAGACGGACTCCGAAGCAACGAAAAAGCCAACTTCCCCCTCGCGCAAGGGCATAAAAGGACTGGTATTTGTCGAAACCGTTTTAACTTCCACACCATTGATTCCTAGAGTCAATTGATCGCCCTTGCATACAAAGGTATAGGTGTTGGTCTTTTTACCGGTATTAATCAGAGTTGAAGCCCCACTAAACATCAACGAAAGGCTATTTCCGTCCGAGGCATAGATATACCACTCGCCTGTATTTAAGATATTGGCTTCATACCAACCATCTTTAGAATAACGGCAGAACAAGCCCGTGTAGTTCGTGTTTTGACCTAAGTTTTCAACCAGTGTATCCAATTGAACATCCTGGTAAGTGAAAGTGGTGTTGAAGAAGTAGACCCAAGTATTCGGTTCAAGGATATCGACCCGGAATTTTCCATTGCGTGCTTCCTGGGTAAAACCGCTTTCTTTTCCCTTCATCAATACATATTCCCAATCGCTCATATCTTCAAATTCGGTCGTGTAGTAATACTCACCGGGTTGGCTGGCATTGGGATTGACAGTTGTCCCTGGTACAGTTCCCGAAGTGGTGTCGCTGCTGGGCGTCTCACCACCGGTAGGGGAACCAGATGTAGAAACCACTTCTAACGCCCGGCCGTTGAGCTGGCCGCTTAACACTTCACCCGTAGATAAGCGCAAGACCTCAACCGGCAGAACTTCGCTTGGAGAGTGGCTGCGGATAATGTCACAATAATCATAGAGCGTCCCGTCCGTGGCAACCGGCACATTCCCTAAACGAGTAATGATATCGCCTGGTTTCAATCCGGCTTTGTCGGCTGCTGAGCCGGGTTGAATGGAATAGGCCCAGACGCCAACAATGGTCTCATCCTCATTTGCGACTGCCGCACCGTTGACGCCAATGGAGTCTAGGTTTTCTCCATTCCGCAAAGTTTCAACCACGCTTCGGGCAAGATTACCAGCAATCCCAAACGCCTGTCGGGTTTGGCGATTTCCCATGTAATGGACAGCAACCACTTCGCCATCCGCCGTAACCACCGGCCCCCCCGAGTTCCCCGGATTAGAGGTCGCATCATATTCAACAACCGACTCGACGGAGGAAAAGCTGCTCTTGCCATCCGCTTTTTCTTTTGAAATGATGCCTTTGGTCAAGGTAAAATTCGGATCACCGAGCGGAAAGCCAGCAACATAAATGTCCATTCCAACTTTGATGGGACCTTCATACCATTTTAAGTATGGAAATCCATCGCCTTCGATATCGATCACGGCTAAATCCGAGCACTCCGAATACCCCAACACCCGAGCATTATAGGTTTTACTGGTATCGCCGCCAACATAAACCCGAAAGACCGTTCCTCCTGAAACGACATGATTGTTGGTCACGGCAATCCCTGCTGGATCGATGATAAACCCCGAACCTGCGCCACCCTGAAGGGTTTCTCCAAATTGTGGGTCAACAAATAACCCCACAGCCTCGATCTGAACCACAGCCTTGCGCACATCCTCCAGACTGTTAATTGCTCCACTTGCGGGCGAGACAGGTTCAGATTGTGGTGTGGGTTGCTCGGTGACTAGAGACGAAGGACTTTCACTTGGTTGGTTCGAAGATGAACCGCCAAGCCGACAAGCCAGGCTCAACAAGAGCAGAAAAGCGACGATAAAAGGAATCCGTTTCCAGTCCTTGTTTTTCATTTTTTACTCATCCCTTCTAAATGATAAAAATATCCTCATTCTAACGATAGATCTTTTAGGAGATTTTAATTTTTTCAAAGGGTAGAAAGGTAGTGGCTATTGATTGCACTTTGCGCCTAGAGGCCAGCTACTATGACACGATCTCAAAAAGATTATGCATTATAGAATAGAGGTTTTTGAGTAATGTACTCTACAAAATCTATTTTAGCATAATCATCCCAAATGACAAGTTTTTTCCAGCCATTTTTGTAAGATTTTCTGTGTGGTTGTAAATGCCAGCGGGGGCAGATGATCCAGATCAAAAAAATCCACAGCATCCACATCATCAGAAGCCCGAATTGTCCCAGAAACGATTTGTGCCTGATAGACAATCAGGATATGGGCGCCACGTTCATGTTCCTGCCCAAAGAGTACATCCAGCAAATCGCCGATTTCAATCTCGAGGCCGGTTTCTTCCAGACATTCTCGGCGGGCAGCCTGGCGTGGATCTTCACCGGCATCAACAAACCCGGCCGGCAAAGTCCAGCAACCCCGGCCAGGGTCATTCACCCTCCGTCCCAGTAAAACCTGGCGATCGCGCGTGATCAACACCGCCACTGCCACTTTAGGATCGGCAAAATAAATCCAGCCACATACTGGACAAAACCGGCGCAGTTTCCCAAACAACTCGCCGATAGATAAAGCCGTTCCACAGCGAATGCAATACCGAGCTTCTTCGATTGAACTCATTGAAAGACCTAGGCCCTTCGTTTACCGGCTCGGATGGCAATGATCGCAAAAGAAAGGGCTAAAACCCCATAGAGAATCTGTTGAATCAACCAGTTTTGCCAGACCTCCCCCATGAACCCGTCAGTTTCATTGACCTCAGAAAGAGCCGGGCTCTCTATAAGGGGCATCTCGGAGGGACTTACCTCGCTTTGGATATCCGTCTCCCCCACCATCTCATCAGGAGCAGGAGTTAAAGTGGAACTCATGGCAACTGTTGGAGCAATTAACCCCAAACCGGTATCGGGTTCGAGCAAGGGTGCTTCCACTCCTCCTTCTGCTCCAGCTCCGCCTCCCTCGCCCATGCCGCCCATTTCCCCTCCAGATGGCGAGATGGGTTTCGGTTCTAGAACTGAGGTCGCCATACTCTTTGCCATCGGTTGTTCTTCGGCGGGAGCGCTTCTACTTTGAACAGCCTGTTCTTCAAGCAGTGCGGGTTGAGCAGGCTGCGAGAGAACTTCACTGCTTGCCAGCGGAGCTACACTCATCGTCCTGCTCGCTGTAATCCAATTTAGTCCAAACAAGACCAGGAATACCAGGCTGGCAAAAGCTGAGACTGTTCGCAAGAGCAAAGGAAACGGAAGCAATGCCTTTGGAGAGGTCTGAGAGGTTGAGAGCATCTTTGGAGAAAGCGTGTAGTTACGCGGTGCCCGGAGAAGAGGCTGACTTCGCATCAACCGGCGCGTTCGAAAGAGTTGCTCATAGGCCGACTTAAATTGAGCATCCTGGGCAAGGCGATTTTCAATCACCTTTTTCTGCCGAATATCTACTTCTCCGTCCAGATAGGCAGAGATCAACTCATAATCACGGTCAGACAAGGATTGCGAACTCATTGAGATTCCTCATCTACAAGACGAAACTTATCAGGTAACAGTTCCCAAAATCCTTGCAAACAATGCTGGATGCGTAAACGCGCCCGCGCCAAGCGGCTTTTTATCGTGCCAACCGGCACCTTGAGAATTTGAGCAGCCTCGCTATAATCCATTCCCTGTACATCAATCAGCAGGACGACGCTGCGAAATTCCCGGGGCAAGCCATTGAGACAATGTTGAATTGCTTCCCTCAAAGCCTGTTGATCAACTTCCTCCTCCGGCGAGTTTGAGTTATCTCCAAGCCATTTCGGCGACTCAATTTCTTCATCATCGGTAGTCAGGGGTTCAAGGGGAGTCGTAGGCCGTCGTTGACGGCGGCGTAGCTCATCATAACATTGATTGGTCACGATGCGAAACAGCCACGCTCGAAAAGAACCACCCCGAAAGGTTTTCATCGCCTGATAGGCAGCGATAAAGGTCTCTTGGGTAGCATCATCGGCTGCACTTTCATCCCCAAGCATCCGATAGGCGTGGGTATAGATGGCATCTTGGTAAGCCAATACCAAGCGATTGAATGCTTCCAAATCACCCTTTTGGGCGTCTTGAATCAGCCCCTGTTCATCCATCCCTAATCCGACGCGCAATTAGCAACCAAAACAATAAACGCCACAGGAGCATTCCCAGCATCCCCGAAGCGGTTAACACGATGGCAAATACTGGCAGAATGGGTCGATTCAACCAGATGCCACGCAATAACGCTGCGAAGGGGCCGGCTAGCAACATCCCCCATAGCGACTTCCAAATCTGCGCTGACCGGGTATAAACATCAGGACGATAAAGGCCCAAAAACGGTGCGCTCACCATCCAGCCCACACAGAGGGGAAGAAAGGTGGTTAACAATCGCCAGCCAGCCGTTCCTAACTCTTGATGAGAGGCAAAACCCACTACGGTCAAGAGGAATAACGTGACCAAATCGCCCAGGATCAGCCAGATGAGTAGATTGTTCTTCATAAGAAATATCCTACCCTAATCATCAAAAAGGGGCAAGGGCGATTTTGCAATTGCTGAGAAATTGCCGATCGCCCTGCCCTTCATCCAGCCGCAGGCAAAGTCAAATTATCGATGCTTGTGGTCACTCGCCCGACGAGAGCGGTTCGACACCACTCAACCGTTTCGCAGCCGGACGAAAACGATCCCGTAAAACCAGATAGATTGCTCCAACCCCCACCAGAGTTGCCACCAAGCCAACTACCCAACCCAAAATGGGGATGGACCGGACAATCACATAAATCAAAATCCCTACCAGAAGAACCAGCAGAACTTTTTGGCTGGACTGCGGTGCAAAGCGACCGAAGACCCATTCTCCAATCCATAAAGAAACCAGAATCTTACTTACATAGGTTACAACGAGGCTGAAGATTGCCAGCGCCAAACCAAGCGTAGAAAAACCGATCCCCAATACTGTTCTGCTCAAACCACCCAGAGTTAAGACGCCAATGAAAATCCCAATCGCTAAAAGCACGAAAGCAAGCAAGCCAGCCCCGATATACCCCACCAACACCGTTAGCAAACCGTTCAGACCTGAAGCAAGCGGTTCGGATTTCATCCGTTCCTTCCAGTCTTGAAGATGACGGGGTAGCAACCAAATTCCCACAACGCCGATGACAAAAAGGGTAAGGATTTCCTGGAAGCGATTCAAGACATACTTCCCTACCAAGTAGGGTAAGCTATCCAGAGCTTTGTCGGTTTTGGCTTGTCGATCGGTTGCTTCAATCGGTTTGAAAACAATCTCGCCTTGGGGTTTACTTTTGATACCTTGGGACTGTTCTTTAACACTGCTATAGGTTAGGCTACCTCCGATCTTAGCGCTTTCATTGACTCGTAACCCGGAAGGGATCATGGGAGGCGCGCCTGGCGCAGTATAAAAGGGCATCGAACGCGCCTGACCTTCCTCGACATCGCCAACGGTTACCCGTACATTCCGTCCAACTTCTCCATTAACCTCTAATGCGCCTACTAAGGCTAAAACATCCCGCTGGATTTTCCCATCCAGGACAGCCTGGTAACCCGTAAACAAGGCATCTTTACCCACCTGTGAGCCTGGTTTTGCTTGTAAGGCAAAGCCGGCGTAGAAGAGATTGCGCTCAATTTGCGCCTCTTCACCGAGATATATAGATTGAGATGCCCCATACAGGCTACCCTTCAGCGTGCCATTAATTTCGATCACCTGAGCAGCCAGGAAAGCGCTACCGTGAACCACCCCGTTAATCACAATCGTATTGGCTGCTGCATAAATGTCTCCCTTTACAATCCCATCCACGACAACTCGCTCCCCACTCAGGAACAAATCATCATCGATTACTTGTCCCTTCTCGAGCTTTCCATCCGGGTCGGTCTCAACTGCCTGGACACCCGTCGGAAGGCCGAGACAGAAGATGAAAACCAGGATCACGAGCAATCCCCAAGATACACCTTTCTTTAACCTAGTCATAACAAACTCCTTTCTACGATTCGGTTCGTTTTATATACGTTTTGATCCTTGATTGGTTGCCCACTTCAATAGATTTCGATATCATGACTGCCCAACATAGATTGTACTTACAGATATCACACAGAGAGCACCGGGGACAATCATACTAGCGTACCGAGTAAACAGGGATTTTTCGATGATTGAATCTGTTCTTACAGCGCTCGTTTTGGTTTGTCTTTGCTGTGTGCTCGATTCTGATTTACAATCAGAATATGATGGAACAACCAGCGAACGATGAACCGAAATGGAAGCCTGCGCTTCTCTCCTGTGCCGCTTTTGTGCTGACGAGCTTTTGCTGTTGTTCCGGTGGCTTTGCCTTCATCTTATTTTGGATTGTGAGAAACCCTTGACATGCCCCTTGACCTGACGCGGATAAAAGCAATCTGCTTCGATATTGATGGCACACTTGCTGACACCGACGACCTCATGGTCGAAAGAACAGCAAAGTTTCTCTCCGTTCTGCTGTTCGCCTTTCCACCGCAAACGCGTTTGAAGTTCGCCCGCAAGTTGATCATGGCGATAGAAAGACCGGCGAATACGCTGATACACCTTCTCGATCGAGTTGGCTTAGACGAGTGGTTCTTTCGTCTGCGCCATAAGGTCATCTCTCAGAGCAACAGGAAAAAACCGCTCTGGAAACCGATTCATGGCGTTCGAAAGACCTTGATCGAGCTCGCCAAACATTATCCCCTCGCCATCATCAGCGTACGAGATGCCCACTTGACCCAATCATTCATTGAACAAATGGAATTATCTTCTGTCTTCCAATGCTGGGCGAGCGCGGAAACAACCCGGCACACCAAGCCCTTTGCTGACCCCATCCAATGGACTGCAGAACAACTTGGGGTAAGCCCAAGCGAGTGTCTGATGGTCGGTGATACAACTGTGGATATTCAAGCAGGGAAAAACGCCGGCGCGCAGACTGTAGGGGTATTAAGCGGGTTTGGCGAAGAAAGTGAACTGCGGGAAGCCGGTGCGGATGAAGTGATTGAGGATGTAACTGACTTAATATATCTCTTCAGATGACCCCATAATGACCCGTGCAGGACTCGAACCTGCAACCAACCGATTAAAAATGAACACTATTCTGTACAACCCGCCTATTCATTCACATACAGTCCATCGTGCCCTAATACGGGTGATTCAAAATATCTTAACCTGCATTTTATCCATAAAAGTTTATCTTATTGAGAGAGCGTTCGGTAATAGATAAAGTCATAGCTGAGCCAAGACCATCGAACGGCGACGGTACAAGTCTAGGCGCTGGTAGCGCTGGGCGGCCAGTGCGACAGCCACAGCAGCGATGGAAGTCAGCAAGACGAATTGCGTGGTTCGCAACAACGTCCGGCCCTGGAAATCCTTCAAACCGAAATAACGTTTCATCCAGACAAAGTGGCGTTCAATTGGCAGTGACAAGGCGTTGCCATTGCTCCAGAAAGAACAAAGTGGCCAGTTTGCGCTTGCCAGCCCGGCGCAAGTTGTACTGAATCGCTGCGTGGGCATGCAGAACGGTGTGGATGATTTTGAACCTCTTAGCCGCAAAATAGGCCGCATCGGCATACACGATCCGAACGCGAAAAGCGTACCAAAAGGCGGCAAACAGCAGGATGAGCCACCCTACCTGGCAATCATGAACCTGAGCGGCTGTAACCCACACAAAGACCGGCAAATCGCTCCGATGGCACAAGACCGTGTGCACTTTGTAGCCAAACAGGGCTTTCTTACCGCCATATTTTTGCCAGGTCGCATCCGGGTCGTCCCTGTACCAGGCTTTCAACAGGGTCGAATCGACAATCAATTCCTTGCCGCTCACCACGCCTAGGCGCACTAACTGTCCGACCAAGCCCAGAAAGAAGAACAAGAACGGTAAGACACCCAATGCCTGACGCCGCTCCCATTAACGCCCTTTTGAGATCGTGCGCCCAGAAAAGCCCATTTGCCTGGCTAACTCGGCATGACTGCTCACATAATCAACGATTTGTTCATACGATTTGCGCCAAACCACCTGCACCACCGCCATGCGTAAGATGCTCCTCTCGCCATCGCGGAGCGGCGCTCCTACCCTGCCTTTCTCCAAGCGAGGTCGACCAAACCAAGTCGCCATTTGTAGCGCCCACTCTGCCAGCTCCTGCGCATGGATGACTTGTAACAATTGTTCCGGGCTCAAGCGCAACTTGCCTCGTTCTTTGCCGCTCAGAGGGGTCAAATCCCACTCCGGCAACGCCCGCAGGATAGCCATTTGTAGCCATTTTATGATACACTCCATGGCGACTACTCCGTAGGATAAGAAGGTTTGGTAAATTTATCTTAATCCTACTCGGAGTAGTCCTTTTTGGGGTTGCTTTTTATGGTACAACTGAATTACCGAACGCTCTCAAGATTTATCGAACGAAGCGGTCTGCCGTTCAAACCCTACGACCACTTCAAGAAAGCCGATTTGGAAGAACGGTAGCGCCTCTATATCCAATTGGCTGAAAGAACGTGGAGCATTGAGCGCATCACAGACATTCTCACCGAATCCGGTGACATTTCGTGACCATTTTCGCGAAACCTTCCGCGTGCTAAAGGAGAAAGAACTCCGTCAATTCGGCGATACCGCACGCGGCGGCTGGTGTTGGAAGCATGGGAGAAGTTGAAGCAACCATAAGACTTTCAGCAGCCAATGGAATACAACCACTTATCGGTTTGGAGGAATATACCAGATGGAAGACCTCTTCAGAGTTCTTGGGATTGTGTTACTTGTGCTCGTTTTTTCTCTTGTCTATGTAGAATACCGAAAAACAATCCGCTTTTTCAAGAGCCTTGGAGCCAACCTGGAACGCCAGCTCCCCCTTCTTCTGAAAGGCAGCCTGCAAGTTGCCAATCAGCGGTTTTTGATCAAGCAAACGTACTATCACATTGTCATCAGCACGGCCTCACCGGTTAGCGGCTATCTTTCGATAGAGAGAAAGTTCTTGGGCAAAGGATTTGACACATTCTATGATGACGAGGCCTGGGCAAATAAGATCCTCAGCGCTTCCAAACTCCACCTCCTTACGGAATCCCACAGCAGCCTGAACCGCCTGAGCGCCGTCAAGATCGAGGGAGATACCCTCAAGGTTGAACTTTTCGCCCGCCGAATCGAGCCAGAGCTTGAGGAAAATGCCCGACAAGCTCTGCAATATCTGCCCGAAGTTTTAGAAAGCCTGAAAAGATTACCGGACTCTTCCATCGGCGTGAAAAAGCAGCAGTTGAGGAACTGGCTCTTATATTATCTCCCTGCCGGTCTGTTTATTCTGTTGTCCATTCCGGGCGTGTATTGGCTCTCGGTCGGCTACGGCGATACCTTATGCGAGGATCATCTCTACCGATTAGGGGTTAGAGTGCTAAGCCCGATTTTCCTGGCTCATTTTGTCAGCGCCATTCTCATTCTCGGTCGACGATTTCATCTTAGGGCTCACCTTTTCAGCCTAGTCGTCATTTATTTTAGCGGTTACCTGCTGATCCCTTTGACCATTCTGGACTCGTTCAATGCCAGGTTTGACGCTTCTTTACCCAAAAGGTTGGAGACCAGAATCGTCGATAAATACCGCCTTTCCCGCGGTGGACATCGACTGGAGCTGGAGTATGAAGGCTTGCGCTGTTCTCACCGCGTCTCCGAACGCCTGTACCGCAGGGCCGAGATCGGCAATCGTCTCTCTTTGGAAGTCAAAGACGGCGCATTTGGCGTTCGCTGGGTATACCGGTATCAGCTTCAGGAATAGAGCGAAATGATACAATTATCCTAAACAACGTGAGTTCGGGTTAGGCGGACAAGGGCAAAAAGTCATCCAAGCCTAAAGATGGTTTTGCAGGACGGCGACAGGTAGCAATCAACCCGCAAAGCTCATTGACCAAGAAATTTGTGAAACTCCGATGACGAGAATGCTCAATTTGCGAGATATTCTTCAACTGGTCAATGATGCTTTCAATAATCGCCCGGCGACGAAGCAAAATGCGATCCGAAAGCTCCATCAGCCGCTTCTTCATGTTCTTGCGCACTTTGGTGATCAGGCGCAGATTGAACCAGTCCCACAAAGTGCGCCGCACCGTTTCTGAGAGATAGCCTTTGTCGCCAAAGAGCTTGCCAAACAACTGCTTGACCAGCCGCAAAACGGGTTTACGGTCATCCACTTTGCCGGGCGTGAGACAGAAAGCCAAGATTTCGCCCCGCTCATTGACTACCAGATGCAATTTGAAGCCAAAAAACCCGCCGCTCGAAGTTTGACCGCCTTGTGCCAGCGCAGCAAAAACGCGGTGAGCGTGAATGCGTTGGTTGCTACAGACCGCTAAAGCGGTGGAGTCGATGAACGAGATGCCCGGACACTTCCCCAGACGGCGGTGGCGCAGGTAGATGACCAACGGAACAAAAACGGATGGGATGGACTCCACAAAACGAGTATAGCTGACCAGGTTGGGAAACTCTGCTCGCCAATGCTTATAAACGGGCTCGGTGTAATCGGCTTTGAAGTTTCGATAGTGGG
>Ga0209809_1000402_pt1 | contig 39605 bp, 39 predicted proteins | sample YNPMSTMetaG_FD_186172 | JGI IMG/M metagenome (GOLD analysis project Ga0209809, IMG submission 186172) | Anoxygenic and chlorotrophic microbial mat microbial communities from Yellowstone National Park, USA - YNP MS-T MetaG (SPAdes) (version 2) ...
TTACAATGTCCATGAATATCTTCTCAATTTTATCCTGAGTAAAATCATTAAGTTGAGCAAGTTTTTCAGTTATTTCTTTAATTATCGGTATAGTCTCTGGATTTATGTATTTTTCCTTTGCCTTTGGTTCAATATCAACATAATCAAGAAGATAGTATCTCATTGCAAGGGCAAGCTCTTTAAGGGTTCTACATCTTTCTTTAAGGGATTTGATAGCCTTACATACCCATGTTACATCAATTGAATCTTCTTTATTTAGATAACCTTCCTTTACTAAAAATGGTTTTACCAATTCATAAAGTTTTTCTTCTGGAGTCAATTTAATATATTCACTATTTAACCAAAGTAGTTTTTCAGAATCAAAAACCGCATTAGCTTTTCCTACTTGTTCTAAATTAAAATATTTAATTAATTCCTCTCTTGTAAAAATTTCTTGATCTCCGTGAGACCATCCAAGACGGGCAAGATAGTTAATAAATGCGTAAGGAAGATATCCTTCATCTCTGTAGGCAAGAACACTTGTTGCACCATGTCGTTTACTTAAGCGTGTTCTGTCCTTTCCAAGAATCATTGGGATATGGGCAAACTCTGGAGGATTAATTCCAAGAGCTTGATAAATATGGATCTGCTTTGGAGTATTATTGAGATGGTCCTCACCTCTTATGACATGAGTAATTTTCATTTCAAAGTCATCAACAACTACGCAGAAGTTATAGGTTGGTGTTCCGTCACTTCTTAATATAACAAGGTCTTCAATTTCAATATTTTTAAATGTAACAGTACCTTTAACAAGATCATTAACCACTGTTTCTCCTTCAAGAGGCATTTTAAAACGAATTGCAAAGGGTTTATCCAAAGTTTCCTTAATTTCTCTACATCTGCGGTCATATCTTGGTGGTTTTCCCTCTTTCATTGCTTTCTGCCTTCTTTCTTCCAATTCCTCAGGTGTGCAGTAGCAACGATAGGCTTTACCTTCTTCAAGAAGTTTATAGGCATAAGTTCTATATGTTTCCATTCTATCAGTCTGTCTGAAAGGACCTTCATCCCAGTCAAGTCCAAGCCATTTCATTGACTCAATAATTGATTCAATATACTCTTCTGTAGAGCGTGACCTGTCAGTATCTTCAATCCTTAAAATAAATTTTCCATTATGATGCCTTGCAAAGAGCCAGTTAAAAAGAGCAGTTCTTGCTCCTCCTATATGAAGATGTCCTGTAGGAGAAGGTGCAAATCTAACTCTTACCACTTTTCCTCCTTTATAACCTTATTGGAATCCCTTTTTGCTTTAAAAATTCTTTTGCTTCTCTTATTGAATATTCCCTGAAATGAAATATTGATGCGGCTAAAGCTGCATCTGCTTTAGCATAGGCAAAGGCTTCATAAAGATGTTCAAGTGTTCCTGCTCCACCAGAAGCAATAACAGGAATAGAAACAGCTTCTGAAATAGTCCTTGTAAGTTCTATATCATAACCTTCCTTTGTCCCATCTCTGTCCATGCTTGTAAGAAGTATCTCTCCAGCACCTAATTCTTCCATCTTTTTAGCCCAGGCTATTGCATCTATAGGTCTCATGAGTCTTCCACCATGTGTTGATAAAACAAACCTTGAATTTTCATTATAAAGAACTTCCTTTATTTCACTGTCATCAAACCAGTTTTCAGATGGATAGGATTTAGGGTTAAAGTTTTTATCAACTCTTTTTGCATCTATTGCTATTACTATACATTGTGAACCAAATCTGCTTGATGCTTTTTGAATAAAATAAGGGTCCTTTACAGCAGTTGTATTTATTGAAACTTTATCTGCTCCTGCATTTAAAAGGTCTCTTATGTCATCAAGGCTTTTTATCCCACCACCTACAGTAAGTGGCATAAATACAACGGATGCGGTTCTTTCAACAACATCAATTATTATCTTTCTTTTTTCATGGGATGCAGTAACATCAAGGAAAACAAGCTCATCAGCTTCTTCTTCATCATAATAAAGGGCATTTTCAACAGGGTCTCCTGCATCTCTAAGGTTAAGAAAGTTAACTCCCTTTACAACCCTTCCATCCTTAACATCAAGACAGGGTATTATTCGTTTTGCCAACATAGTTTAATAGCCTCGCTCAATTTTATTGTCCCTGAATACAGAGCTTTTCCTACAATAACACCCCAGAGATTCTGGATTTTTGAAAGCTTCTTAATATCCTCAATTGATGAAACTCCGCCTGAGGCAATTACGGGAATTGTGAGAGAATCAACAAGTGCTTTTGTTGCCTCAATATTAGGTCCTGTAAGCATTCCATCTCTTGAAATGTCAGTATAAATAATTCCCCATACTCCGTGCTCCTTCATTCTTTGAGCAAGTTCAGTTGCCTTGATTTTTGTAAGTTCAACCCAGCCTTTTACTGCTACATAACCATCACGGGCATCAATCCCTGCAATTATTTTCCCTGGAAAATTTTTGCATACATTTTTTACAAAATCTGGATTTTCTACTGCAACAGTGCCAAGTATCACTCTATCTATTCCGCAATCAAAAAGAATTTTCACATCTTCCTCTGTTCTTATGCCTCCTCCAACTTCTATTACTCCTTTGAAGGCTTCTCTGATTTTTTTAATAGATGAAAGATTTTGTATCTTTCCACTGCGTGCTCCATCGAGATCAACTACATGTAAAACTTTTGCTCCTTCTTTTTGCCATTTAATTGCAGATTCTTCAGGAGCTTCATAATAAACTGTAACCTCATCAAATTTACCCTGACGAAGTCTTACACATTGTCCATCTTTAAGGTCAATTGCTGGAATTATATGCATTTTTTAGTATAACATATTCAAATGGATGAGCTTGAAAAGGAGTTCGTAATTGATTTTTTCACAAAAAGACTTATTCATTTTAAGGATTCTCCCGAAGCAGTAGGATGGACAAAGACAGGTCAACTACTTCGTTACGAAGCAGTTTATAAACTTATCAATCCTGATGGGAAAAAGATTCTTGATTTTGGTTGCGGTAAAGGTGATTTTTACGGATTTTTAATAGAAAAGGAAAAGGGAGCTAATTTAACCTATACCGGAATAGATATCAATCCTTCTTTAATAAAGCTTGCACAGAAAAAATATCCTAAAACAAATTTTTATGTAAAAGATATTGAAAGTGAACAGTTAGATGAAATTTTTGACTATATTGTTATAATCGGAGTTTTTAATCTAGCTCTTTCTAATGTAAAAAAGTTGATGCAAAGATGCGTAGAAATTCTTTTTGAGAATACTAAAGAAAGACTCATTCTTACTTGTCTTAATAATAAAACAAAACTCCGTGATATTGGTGTTGTTTATTTTTCTGTTGAAGAACTGCAAGGACTTGCTCAAAGCCTTACAAAAAATTTTGAAGTTTTAGATAATCTTATAGAAGGAGATTTATTTCTAATTCTCGATAAGAAATAGATATTATTTGAAATAAACTTAAATGCTGACTTAAAATAAAACTTATGGAAAATCTAATTGATGCTGCAAAAAAAGTTCTTACGATTGAAGCTTTATCAATTCAGGAACTTAAAGATAGAATTAATGAGGATTTTATAAGGGCTGTTGAAATCATACATAACTCAAAGGGAAGAGTAGTTATCACAGGAATTGGCAAATCAGGGCTTGTAGGAAGAAAAATAGCGGCAACTCTCGCTTCCACAGGTACTCCTTCTTTCTTCATGCATCCAGCTGAAGCAAGTCATGGTGATCTTGGTATGGTCACTGAGGATGATGTAGTTATTGCCATAAGTAACAGTGGTGAAACAGATGAGATATTAAGGCTTATACCCTATCTAAAATATTTCAATGTAAAAATTATTGCTCTTACAGGAAATCCTCAATCAACTCTTGCCAAACAGGCAGATGTTGTTTTAGATGTATCAGTTAAAGAAGAGGCATGTCCATTTGGTTTTATTCCAACAGCATCAACCACTGTAACTATGGCAATGGGAGATGCTATTGCAGTTGCATTAATAATGCTCAATGGATTTAAAAAAGAGGATTTCGCTGTATTTCATCCAGGAGGTTCTCTTGGAAGAAGAATGCTTACAAAAGTCAAAGATTTAATGCACACAGGAGAGGAAGTTCCTGTTGCCTACCCAGACACTTTGATGCTTGATGCTGTTTTAGAAATTTCTTCGAAAAGATTAGGTGTTGTTGTTATTGTGGATGAAAATAAAAGAATTCTCGGAATTATTACAGATGGTGATGTAAGAAGAGGAGTTCAGCGATGGGGTAAAGAACTCTTTGAGTTAAAGGCTTCTCAAATAATGACTAAAAATCCCAAAACAATCAATGAAGAGGAACTCGCAGCAGTTGCTCTTTCAACAATGCAGAAGTACTCAATAACGAGCCTTGTTGTGCCTGCCAATGATGGTACCCTTAAAGGATTAATTCATATCCATGATATTCTTAAAAAAGGCATTTTTTAATGACGATTATTTTTAAAGCTTTAACCAAAGAGTTACTTCAGAATATTTTTCTTTCTTTAGCTTTTTTAAATTCTTTGCTTATAATTGAAAAGCTTCTTAAATTGAGCAAAGTTTTTGCTTCTGTTGGTATTGATTTAATAAATCTTTTCAAGATTGTCATTCTTCTACAACCGCAGTTACTTATATTTACTCTTCCTATGGCTTTACTTATGGGAATTTTGCTAACTTATGGAAGAGTTCAAACAGACAATGAAATGACAATTTTTATGGTAAGTGGAATGCCCTATAAAAAAGCCTTTAAGCCTGCTATATATATAGGATTAATTTCCTTTTCATTTACAGTTTTAATGAGCTTTTATCTTGCCCCTTCCGCAGTAAATCTCGTAAGAGAGAAAATATTAACAATTCTTGCAGAAAGAGCCCCTCTCGGAATAGAAGAGGGTATATTTAATCAAGGATTTAAAGGCATTACTATTTTTGTAAAAGAAAAACCAGATAGCCTTAGTCTGAAAGAAGTTATAATTTTTGATGAAAGAAAAGAAGAAGCTAAAATAGTAATTGCAAAAGCTGGTAGAATTACAAAAGAAAAGGAAAATATCAATCTTAGTTTGCTTGATGGAAAAGCCTATTTTAATAAAGATTTAACTTTAAATGAGATAAACTTTAAGGAATATATTTTTAAACTTTCTCCTAATATAGAGCCAATTGCGAAAAAAATAAGTGAATTTTCAATTTTTGAGCTTATATCAAAGATACAAAGCGATGAAAAAAGAAAGATTGACTATAAACTTGAACTTTATAAAAGATTTTCTTTGCCTCTTTTATGTATTGTTAGTGTTTTTTTATCTCCTTTTTTATGCAGATTAATTGGCAGAAGTGGAAGAATTGGTGGAATAACAGTTGGTTTGCTTGTATTTACAATTTATTATATTCTAATGATTTACGGATCAAATCTTGCAAAGGCTGGAAGGGTCTCAGCTGAGGTAGGTGCTTTATTACCCATAATGATTATGGGCTTATTTACTTTTATCTCCTACAACAAAATCAAAGCATAGGATAAAAAATGAGAATAAATATTGTTTGTTTTAGTTATATTAAAGATTTTTTGACAATTTTTATTGTTTTAACTATCTCACTTGCTTCGCTTCTTTCGATAATAGGAATTGTTGAAAAAATCGATGATTTTATGCCCTATAAGCCTTCCTTATTTTTTTTTATTGAATATTTCCTGTATAACATACCAAGGTATGTTTTTTATATAATTCCTTTTGTTACGCTAATAAGTTCTCTTTTTATATTTTCCATAGGCATTAGAACCAGAGAGTTACTTATTTTATCTGTTTCAGGAGGAAGACTTAGGAAAGTTTTAAAACCTTTTTTATTTTTAGGCGTTATAATATCTTTGTTTGGATTTATTTTTGGTGAATTTATTCAACCCTACTTTACAAAAAAAATTAACGTTATGATTGAAACTTTAACTGAAAAAAATAAAAGTAAAGTTCAAAAAGATATATATGTTAGGACAAAAGACGGAACAATTGTAAAAATTGGAACATTGAATTCTTCAGAACAGTCGCAGAACATAAAAATAGCAAATAACGTAAAGATATTCATAATTAAAGACGATACCCTTATTAAAAAAATTCACTCAGAAAAAGCAGATATCAAAAATAAAGAGTGGTTGCTTAAAAATGTTATAATTTACGATTTCATTAATGGAAGAGTAGAAAAATTGCCTGAGATGGATTATCCAATGAATCTTAAATTATCTGTAACAGCATTTAAAGATATCAAAAAAATCGAAGAATTTGGTATATCAGAGCTTTTACAGAAAAGAAGAGATTTAAAAAGAGTAGGGCTAAGTAATCCGAAAATTGATACTGATATAAGCGGAAGGCTTTCTTATAATTTTGTTACATTTTTTATGATGATTTTGGGACTTTCTTTACCTCTTGGAGCCGATGAAAAATTTAGCTCCATTTTTTCAAAAACTAAAAGCGGGGCTCAGGCAAGTGGACTAATAACAGTTAGTATTGGATTTTTAATAACAATAGTTTACTGGCTTTTGTATTCACTTTTTATGTTTGCTGGCTATTCTAAAATCTTACCCCCATTTGTTGCTCCATGGATTACGACTGTAGTGTTTGGCTTGGTTTCAGTGAAGCTTTATTTTTCAATTAAAGAATAAACAGATAAAGTTTACTTATTAGTTGCTGACCATTTTATTGATTCTATATACGGAATCGGGCTTTTTTGTAAAATTTCTGTCATTTGGAAGATATCTTTAGAATAACCACATACATTATCTCTCCACATCATTTTGTATTGTTCAGATAGAAATATTTTTAGAATTCCCTTCGGAATAGGGAAAAAAAGTGCCACTTTATGAAGGACTTTTAAAAAGTCTCTTACAATATCACTCAAACTAACTTTCTCATCACCACAAAGCTCAAATACGCCTGTTCCATTATATTCAATTGCCCTTATAAAACATTCTGCCACATCCCTTACATCAACAGGTTGAAAATAATATCCCTTAATATCGGGGAAAATAATAAAAGGAGCCCTGTTAAGGATTTCTCTTAATTTTGTAAATAGTAACTGTTCAGGTCCTAAAATAAAGGATGGACGAAATATAACAAAGGGGATTCCACTTTTTAATAGTTCTTTTTCAGCTTTCAATTTAGTAATATGATACTTTGATGGAGCCTTTTCATCTACTCCAAGAGCACTCATATGAATTATCTTTTTAGGTGGTAATTCTTTTAAAACTTCATAAAAGTATTTAGAATACTCAAAATGAACTTTTTCAAAGGTAATTCCTTTAGATTTTATTTCCTGAATAATGCCAATTAAATGGATTACATAGTCAGGCTTTAATATTTTTATTATATCTCGTAATTTTTCTATTTCAGTCAGATTTTCTATAACATGGCAGTTTATAGTGCCCCCAAAAATATTTTTTGCCTTTTTCAGATTTCTAACTAAAAGATGAACTGCATATCCTTTTTTAAGGGCAAGATTTACAACGTATCTTCCTACAAAACCTGTTCCACCAGTTATTAAAACTTTTTCCATAATTATATAAATTTTATCATTTTTGAAGATATTTTAAAACTTCTTTTGCAAGATTTAAATTGAAACTCGGTAATTTAGCAATCTCCTCTTCTGAGGCTTCTTTAATTTTTGAAAGGCTTCCATATTTTTTTAGCAGTATAAGTCTTCTTTTTTTGCCAATCCCTGGAATTTTCTCAAGTATAGACTCAAAAGTAACTTTTTTCCTTAATTTTCTGTGATAACTTATAGCAAATCTGTGAGCTTCATCTCGTATCTTTTTTAATAAAAGAGAAGATGGTTTTTTGTCTTCAAGAGATATTTCCTTGCCATTTGGAAAGATTAATCTGTCTGGGTCTTTTGCAATGGCATATACATTTAATTTATCCTTTAATTCAGAAAGTACCTTTAGAGCAACATTTAAGTGTCCTTTACCGCCATCTATCAAGACAATATCTGGTATTGGTACTCTTTCTTCTGTATCAAATTTATTTATAACTCTGAAAACAGTCTCTTTCATTGATAAATAGTCATCTGCTGCTTTGGTTTCTTTTATTTTTAAATGTCTATAGTAGTTTTTATTAAATGAACCATTTTCCCAGTAAACGAAACTTCCTACAGAATGATAGCCAAAAAGAGTAGAAACATCAAAGGCTGCAATCCTTTCTGGCAATGATTTAAGGTATAATCTTTCTTTAAGTTCGTATAAAGTATTTTCAATTGGTAAGATTTTATGTTTTAGATGAATTTTAGCATTTTTTATTGCCATATCAATAAGGGCTTTTTCCTCATTTGACTTTGGTGTTCTTATTTTAATTTTAACTCCCCGTTCTTTTGATAACCACTTAATAAGATTCTCTGAATTATCTGGAATTTGCTCCAAGAGAATTAATGGAGGCGGAATTATATTTTCCTTTAAGTAAAAAGATTCAATTATAGAAAAGGTAAGTTCTGAGAGATTGCCAAAAAAAACTCTTTTTATAAGATAATCCTTAGAACCCACTAATAAACCATTTCTTACAAACAAGATATTCACTGAGATATTTGAATTATCTACATATATACCAAAAACATCTAAATCATCAAGATTCTGGGATACTGCCCTTTGCTGTTCAAAAATTCTCTCAAGTCTCTTTATCTGGTCTCTTACTTGGGATGCTTCTTCAAATTTAAGATCTTCACTTAGTTTAAACATTTTTTCTCTTAACATATCAATAAGTTCTTTTTTCTGTCCTTTAAGAAACATAATAACTTCCTCTACTCCTTTAAGATAATTCTCTCTGCTTATTAATCTTGCACAGGGAGCGGGACATCTTTTCATCTGGAACTGAATACAGGGCTTTATTGTTTTGTTTAAATTATATTTACATGTTCTGATTGAAAAATTTCTTCTGATAAAGGAGAGAGCTTCCCACATAGATTGAGCTGGAACATAGGGACCAAAATATAAACTACCATCTTTTTTTATTTTGCGAGCTACTTCAATTTTAGGCCATTCCTCATTTATAGTTATTTTTAGATATGGATAGCTTTTATCATCCCTCAGTAAAACATTAAAAGGTGGTTTATATTGCTTTATTAGATTTGCCTCTAAAACAAGAGCCTCAAATTCATTAGAAGTTACAATGTAAGAAAAGTCTTTCACTAACTCCATCATGCTACGTTTTCTTGGATCAAGCTCACTTGCGTTAAAATAACTTAACAGTCTATTCTTTAAATTCTTTGCTTTTCCTACGTATAGAACCTTTCCTTTTTTGTCTTTAAAAATATAAACTCCAGGATGAGAAGAAATTTTTGAAATTTCTTTCATATATATATTATAGTAGAATCACTCTTGACATTTGGAAAAATTTTATGTATTATAACTTAAATTAAATTTTAGAAAGGAGGCTTATCGTGGAGGCACCGACTTTTTTACACATGTTATTCCCTTCAATCCCGCCATTTGTTAGTTATTCATGGTTAGCTATGGCATTGATTATTGGAGTTTCTCTTATTGTTAAGAGTAACTTAAAAATGGTTCCAGCAGGAATTCAAAACGTAATGGAAGTGCTTATGGAATTTTTAAGAGGTCAGGCTTTAATGAGCATTGGACATCATTGGGGAGATAAATTTTTACCTCTTTTAGGCACTCTTTTTATTTATATTTTAGTCTGTAATTTATTCGGTCTTATTCCAGGTTTTGAATCCCCAACTTCCAATGTTAATGTGACTTTTTCCATGGCAATTCCTGTATTCTTTATCTATCAGTTTATGGGTTTTAAAGTTCACGGAATTCGTTATTTAGAACACTTCTTAGGTCCTATTAGAAGTATCTATGCTATACCATTTATGATGTTTATGTTTGTGGTAGAATGGATAACCCATTTAGCAAGACCTTTAACCCTTGGAGTTCGACTTTTTGGTAATATGTTTGGAAAACATCTTTTATTAATGGTTCTTGGTATTTTAGCTCCATTGATAGTGCCTGTTGCCTTTTTAGGATTAGGAACATTGGTCAGTGTACTTCAGGCATACGTATTTATGTTATTAACTGCTGTTTATATAGCAGGTTCCGTTGAGGAGTCTCATTAAAAAATAAAAAAAGAAAGGAGGGAAAAACAGAATGAGAAAGTTTTTTGTACTTCTATTTGCTGCATTGGTTGTTGTTTTGACCGCCTCAGCAGTTTTTGCAGCCGAATCTGATCCTGCAAAGCTTAATTACTATGGATGGGCAACAGCAGGAGCATTAATTGGACTTGGCGCAGCTGCAGGTGGTGGTGGAGCTGGAATGGGACAGGGTCTTAGAGGTATTCTTGAAGGTTCAGCAAGAAACCCTGGAGTTACTGGTAAGCTCATGACACTTTTTATCGTAGGTCTTGCATTAATTGAGTCTCTTGTCATTTATGTTCTTGTATTCGTTCTTATTACCTTCTATGCAAATCCTTTTGTGAAGTAATTTTTTCAAAAAGGGGAGCGCAGTCTCCCCCTTTTACTCTACACTTGATATATGTTCAATTAACAATTAATAAAAAATGCAAAAAATCAGACTTTACTCTGGCAGGTATAAATCATAAATTTTCAGTCATTTCAGGGCTATAAATTTTTATAGGCTCATTTTCTTCATTAAGTAATATAATTTTGGGTTTGTGTAATGCTATTTCATGATCTTTTAAATATCCATAAGAAAAAATAACTATTCTATCCCCAACAGATGCTTTTTTAGCAGCAGGACCGTTAAGCCCTATTTTCCTTGAGCCCTTTGGTGCGGGAATAACATAGGTATCAAATCTTTCACCATTATTCATATTACTTATCCATACCCTTTCATAGGGCATGATACCTGAAAGCTCAAGGAGCTCAATATCAATACTAATTGAGCCTTCATAAAATAAATTAGCCTCTGTTACTTTTGCAAGATGAAGTTTTGCTCTTAAGAAAGTTCTTAACATTTCCCTCTCACTAAATTTTTTATTCAATAATTTTAGGCACCTTAAAAAATTTATCTGTATAATCTGGTGCATTTTTTAAAGCTTCGTCCCTTGAAATAGAAGCTTTAACCTCATCTTCTCTGAAAATGTTATTTAATTCAATTACATGCGATGTCGGTTCAATATCTTTAGTATCTACTTCATTTAGTTTTTCAACATAATCAAGGATTCTGCTAAGTTGTTCTTGATAAATTTCTGTTTCGCCCTCATCGAGCTCTAATCTACTTAGTAATGCTATGTGTTTTACCTGTTCCTTTGTAATTTTCATTTTTAAACCCTCTCTAAATTTACAATTTTTGTAGCTAATTTTTTAACTCCGATGCCAGGAAAATTAACAATAACTTTTAAATCTTCTCCCTCTCCATAACAGTCTCTAACGACTCCAATACCCCATGTAGGATGTTTAACCTTACATCCTATTACAAAGGGTGTTTTTATCTTTGGTTTTTCTGTTGCTTTATTTTCTGTTACAAAAGTGGAATAATCCTTTCTTATACAAGTACAGTAATCAACTGGGATGTCTTTGATAAAACTCGAAGGTTCCTGTTTTTGAATTTTTGAATAGAGTTTTCTATTGCTCGCAGATGTTAGAAATAGAATATTTTTTGCTCTTGTCATGCCAACATAAAATAATCTTCGTTCCTCCTGCATTTCTAATAAATCTTCTTTTGCTTTGAAATAAGGGAGAATACCTTCTTCACATCCTGCAATGAATACAACAGGAAACTCAAGCCCCTTTGCTGAATGAAGAGTAAGAAGGGAAACATAATTTTTCTTATTCTCCCAAATATCGACATTGGAGATTAAAGAGACTTTATCAAGAAATTCTTTAACAGGGATGTTTTCTGCAGAAGAAAGCAGTTCTAATACATTTTGTATTCGGTCTTCTTCTATTTCTTCAAGATAACCAGTGGAATTTAAAATATCTTTAATCATCAAGGATGCAGTTTTATATTCTTTGTTAGATAGCTCTTCTATCAACTCTACAAAGGCTGATAATTTTTCCTTTAGAATTTCTGAAGCATTTTCATCCTTTATTATTAATTTTATTGCATCGTAATAGGAAGACATATTTTTCTTTGCTTCCTGTTCAATCTTTGTTATAGCGGAAATACCTATGCCTCTTGGAGGAGTATTGATTATTCTTAAAAGGCTCAGATTATCTTCATTATTAAGAATAAACCTCATATAAGCAATAACATCTTTTATTTCTTTTCTATGATAGAAACTTACGCCACTTATTACCTGATAGGGTATGCCTTCAATCCTCAGTGCTTCCTCCAAAGCCCTTGCTTGTAAAGTTAATCTATAGAGTATAGCAAAATCTCTGTATTCATAATCTCCTTTAAGGTATAATTCTTTAATGCTTTTTGCAATATACTTAGCCTCTTCTTCTTCATTGCTTAATTGGCAATAAAAAATTTTTTCTCCCCAATCTCTTTCAGTCCATAAAGTTTTGGGTTTTCTCATAGGATTCTTAGAAATCATAGCAGTTGATGCAAGTATTATGTTCTTTGTTGAACGATAATTTTGTTCTAATTTTACAACTTTAGTACCTGGAAAATCTTTTTCAAATTCTAAGATATTATAAACATTTGCTCCTCTAAATTTATAAATACTTTGGTCATCATCTCCTACAGCACATATTTTTTTATGATGCTTTGAGAGTAATTGAAGAAGCACATACTGTGATTTATTAGTATCTTGAAATTCATCAACAAGAATGTATCTAAATTGTTCAGAATATTTTTTCAGTAGCTCTTCTCTTTCTCTAAAGAGATCTATAACACAAAGAATTAAGTCATCAAAGTCTAAGGCATTGTATTTTTTTAATTCTTTTTGATATTTCATATATATTCTACCTAATCTCTCTTCAAATTCATAACCCTCAATACTTGATACATAATCCTCAGGAGTTATTAGGTTAGATTTTAAATTGCTTATCTTTGATGCAAGACATTTACACAAAGCCTCGTGCATGTTTAAGTCTTTAAGAATTCTTTTAATTAGGGTTGCCTGATCATCTTCGTCGTATATTATGAAATCTCTTTTGTATCCTATTTTATCAATATGATTTCGCAGAATTCGTAAACATAGGGAATGAAAGGTTCCAATCCACATATTTTTGCAATGGCCATTACACATTCGTCCAATTCTTTCTTTCATTTCTTCAGCTGCCTTATTTGTAAAGGTAACAGTAAATATTGATGATTGAGGAAGTCCTTGTTCACGGGTTAAATAAGCAAATTTGTAAGTAATTACCCTTGTTTTTCCACTTCCTGCACCTGCAAGCACAAGAAGTGGCCCTTCACAATAAACTACTGCTTCTTGTTGAGCCGGATTTAAATCCGACAGGGGGAAATCTTTCATGGCTATACCCCTCTTAATTTTATTTTTATACAAAATTGTTTAGTTTTTCTAAATTTATTCAACAGTAACACTTTTAGCAAGATTTCTCGGTTGATCAACATCACAACCCCTCAAAACAGCTATGTAATAAGCAAAAAGTTGAAGAGGTACAGTAAACAATACGGTATTGAGATATTTATTAATACCTTCTACTTTAATTAGTCTATCTGATAATGTTTTTATTTCTTCTTGATTGCTGTTTGTAAATGTTATTAAAAAACCATCCCTTGCTTTAATCTCCTGCATATTGGAAATGGTTTTTTGTAATAAAGTATCCTCGGAGACAATGAATACTACTGGGAAACCTTCTTCAACAAGCGCTATTGGTCCGTGTTTCATCTCGCCAGATGCGTATCCTTCAGCATGAATATATGATATTTCCTTTAATTTCAAAGCACCTTCTAAAGCAACTGGATAGTTTAAGCCTCTTGCAAGATACAAAAAATTCGGTTTTCTATAAACTTCTTTTGCAATTGTCTGAATATTTTTGTCAATTCTTAAAGTATCTTCAACTTTACTAGGCAAAGTTAATAAATCATTTATTAGAATTTTTGCTGTTTTTTTGTTGATATTTCCTTTTGCTAATGCAAGACCGATGCTGAAAATATATAAAGCCAATATCTGAGTTGTGAAAGCCTTTGTAGAGGCAACTCCAATTTCAGGACCTGAATGAGTGTAAAAGACATTATCTGCATCTCGAGAGGCTGTGCTTCCTAAAACATTACAGATGGTTAATGTTTTAATTTTATTATTTTTAGCATATCTTAAAGCAGCCAAAGTATCTGCTGTCTCTCCTGATTGAGTGATTGCAATGAAAAGAGATTTCTTTTCGAAGGGTATTTTCCTATAACGAAATTCAGAGGCAATATCAATTTCAACAGGAATACTACAGAGCTCTTCAATCATATATTTACCAATCATACATGCATGATAGGAAGTTCCACAGGCTACAAGGTAAATCTTTTCATAATTTTTTAGCTCATTCTTAGTAAAACCCCATTCCTCATAAACAATGTCACCTTCTTCATGTAAAATCCTTCCTCGAATGGTATCTGCAATAGCTCTTGGCTGTTCATATATCTCTTTTAACATAAAATGCTTGAATCCGCCTCTTTCAGCAGCTCCTTCGGTCCATGTTATTTTAGTTATAGTCTTTGTTTTTTCATTGCCCTTTAGGTCATAAATCTTGAATCTGTCTTTATTCAAAACAACCATTTCTTCATTTTCAAGAAAAACAACATCTCTACAATGAGCTAAAAAAGCAGGGACATCACTGGCTATAAATTTTTCCTCCTCTGATATTCCAACAACAAGAGGGCTTTCCATCCTTACTCCAATTAGAGTATCAGGTTCCTCTTCATTTATCAAAACTATTGCATAGGAACCTTTAAGCTTTAAGCAGGCATGCCTTACAGCATCCTCAAAACTGTATTTTTTTGAATATTTTTCAATCAAATGGGCAATTACTTCTGTGTCAGTCTCTGAATTAAATTTATATCCTTCCTGAGTAAGTTCTTTTTTAATTTCAATATAATTTTCAATTATTCCGTTATGGACAACAGCAATTTTACCTGAACAGTGAGGATGAGCATTTTCATCTGAAGGCTTTCCATGGGTTGCCCATCTTGTATGTCCTATTGCTAATTTTATATTGTTTAAATTGCCTAAATCCTGTAGGAGTTGCTCCAAATTTTTAATTTTTCCCTTACATTTTAACGTGTTAATCCTGCTATCAACTAAAAAGGCTATTCCGGCTGAATCATACCCACGATACTCCAGCCTTTTTAACCCATCAAGTACTATCTGAACAGCATTTTTATCTCCAATATATCCAATTATCCCACACATTCTATCCTCTTTTTTTGTTAAAAATCTCAATTAAATCTATAAATATTTTTTCGTATTTTTTTACTTTGCTACTTTCCTCTTCATCCTTAAAATCATCTCTTAAAATATATATACCATCAAGCTCATATTCTGCTATGATTCTATTTCTACTTTTTCCATTTATTCTGTTTTTTAGGTTTGACTTTATATAAAAATCCTGATCATTATCGGCAGTAACAAGAAATACTTTGATATTTTTTGTAACATCCGATGTAAGTAATTTTAATTTCCAATAACAAGCCTGAGCTATTCTTTCTCTTAAGCTTGTTTTACATGAGATAATGGCAAGAACATGTGAATTCCAAACATCATTAGCATTCAAATCAACAACTACAAGGTCAGTATCTGGTAATAAAAGATAATCCCCAAATTTAACAGCAATCTTTCTAAATAGAACCTCATTCTTTTTATCCTTGATTTCATTATCTGTTAAGACCCTTAGAGTGCTGAAAGATTTATCTATCTTGCTAATTTCTTTTAAATATGCGTTAAGTATAGATTTAATAATTTTTTCAAATTTTCTACCTATAAATGAGTGCCATGACTGTTCAGGATTTTCTATGTGAGGATGATGAAGTGTAAGGTTAGATACATAGCTTTCCTTGAGTTTTTTTATCTCAAGCCATGCCTTGTCTGGATCTTTATTCCCTGCTTCTAAATCTTTAATAATACTCTCTATATTCTTTTTAGGGTCACTCATTCTTTTTTGTCCCTTTCATATTGATTCCATTTAATTTGTCTTTTTTGTTTTTTTAATGTCTCTTGAGAAACTTTCCTGACAATAAAAAGATATTTAAATCCTCTTAAATAAAAATTAAATCTTAGTGCTCTATTATGCCAAATAGCAGTATTGGATGTTTGATTTCTCCGAGCAACACAGATTATATCAACAGGCTCAAAATATTTACAAAGTCGTTCAAAAATTCTGAATCCAACAGGAGTAAATTTTTTCTTAACCCATTGATCTCCAATTAACCAACCCAAAACTTTGTCTGGTTTTAAAATTCTATGACACTCTCTCATAACTTTCTCTAACTCATCATAAAAATTCTCTGTTTCAGCAGAAATTTTCCCTATATCGTCAGGGTGGTCATTATATCTCACATTATCCCCATAAGGAGAATCAATAAATATCATATCAACTGAATTATCTGGAAGAGGAATCTTTCTGGCATCATTCTGGATTATATCTGGTCTTGTTGGAGAAATATCATAACATATGCATTTACGATTTTCCTCTTTACAAACATCAAAGGTAGTTCCGCTTCCAGCCATTGGGTCAACAACTAAATCACCAACCTCTGTATATCTTTTTATCATGTTGTATATAATAAATGCTGGTGTTACACCCGGATATTTATTGTTACCTTTTGATAATTTCCCATAGCTTTGGGTTGGATAATCCCAAAGAGTAGTTGTTTCTAATTTGGGTTTTTCATCTTCATCAATAATATTCTTTACCTTACTCCAGTCAAAATTATCAGGATTTTGAAGATATTTAAGGAATATCTCTAATAATTGAGAGTTTAGAATTCTGCCCCATTTTATTCCCATTTTATCTAAAATCTTTCTTGCTTCTTTTAAAATTATTGAATTTTCATTCTTTTCCACTATAACCTGATAAGGATATTTACCTCCCCAAGCATCAGGTTCTATATTTTTTCCTCCATCAGAAACAGCTTTAAAAATACCATAAAGAACATCTTTATCAATGTTATAAAGAAATAAGTAATCTCCCTTTTTAATTTGTAAAACTTCATCAGAGTAAAGTTTGTTAGTTGAAAAAATCATCCTGTCAAAGCATTCTTTTTCTGTTTTATCTGTGCATGCGAATATAAATCCTTTCATTGTTTCTCCCTCTTTTTCCTTGCCCAGCCTTCTATGTTTTTCTGAGAAGTCCTTGATATTGCAAGGGCATCAGGAGGAACATCCTTTGTAATAGTAGAGCCAGCTCCAATGTATGAACCCTTTCCAATTTTGACAGGAGCTACAAGCTGTGTATCACTTCCTATAAATACATTATCTTCTATGGTTGTCTTATGCTTCTTTTTACCGTCATAATTACATGTAATTGTGCCTGCACCAATGTTTACATTATTGCCTATTTCAGCGTCTCCAATATAGCTTAGATGGGCTGCTTTTGTTCCATCTCCTATGGCTGATTTTTTAACCTCTACAAAATTGCCAATTCTACAATTCTGCCCAATAATACTTTCAGGTCTTATATGAGCAAAAGGACCAATATTTGATCCAGACTTTATGTGAGAACTTTCAATTACTGTGCAATCTTTTATTTTAACATTATCTTCAATAATACTATCTCGGATTCTTGTCCCCTGGTAGATAATACAATTTTGCCCGACGGTGGTGTTTCCTTCAAGAAAGACATTTGGATAAATTATTGTGTCTTTTCCAATTTTTACAGTGGAAGAAATCCAGACAGATAATGGATCATAAAATGTAACACCTTCAGTCATCAATTCTTTAACAATTCTGTCTCTTAAATATTTCATAGCAAGAGAAAGTTCCTCACGATTGTTTATCCCGATTAACTCATCTTCTTCTGCTAATGAATAAGCATCGACTTTAAATCCTTTAGAAATCGCTATCTCTACAATATCCGTTAGATAAAATTCGCCTTTCCGGGGATTCTCTTTAATCTTTTTAAGAAGGTCTAAAACATTTCTTTTTAACAAATAAACTCCACTATTTGCCTCAGAAGATTCCTCTCCAGCGTAATCAGTAACTTCAACTATTTTTTCAACATCTCCTTTAGAATTTCTTAAAATTCTTCCGTAGGAATGCTGTCTTTTTGGATAAAAGGAAAGAATTGCCATGGCTGGATTTTTCTCATCAAAAAATTTTAAAAAATTTAAAAGTGTTTCCTTTTTTATCAAAGGTGTATCACCATTTAGAATTAAAATTTTTTCACTTTTTATAAACGGTAAAGCAGACTCTAAAGCATGAGCTGTTCCCTTAGGTTCATTCTGGAAAACAATGTTCAAATCGTATTTTTCAAGATGTTCTATAACTTCTTTTAATGATGGATTAATAACAACAAATATATTAGCAGGATTTAAACTTCTGGCACAATCTATAACATAATCTAAAATTGGTTTATCAAAAATCCTGTGAAGTACCTTTGGCAGATTGGACTTCATTCGAGTACCTAATCCAGCTGCCAAAATTACTACATCCACTATTTATCACCTCTTATTATTTGTGGTGCCGCAATTCCACCTGAAAGGATTATTTTTATACCCTCCTGAATTGGAATATTCGTATGAATTACGCTTTCTTCATCAAAAAGCACAACCTCTCCCAGATAAAGGTTATTAGTGGGTATATAAACTGCAATAAGTTTTTTTTCTATGTTGTTTTCTTTTAACAAACATTCCTTTGTCTGAAATCCAAAAACAAAGCTACCCTTTCTTGGATATTCCACAATAACAAACTTTTGAAAAGAAGATTTATTTTCTGGCGAAAAGGCGTCAATTAACTGCTTCAAAGATGAATAAAGGCTTTTAAATATAGGTATTTTAAGAAAGAGCAGTTTTTCAATCTGGTCTAAAAGTTTTTTTCCAAAAACATTGGTCGATATAACTCCTACTAAAAAAACTATGATCAATGCTGTTATAAAACCTAATCCAGCAATATGTCTGCCGAAGATATAATCGTATATGGGACCTAAAAGGCCATCTACGATTTTAAAAAGCTGAATAAGTACAAATATGCTGATTGCTACAGGGATGGTAACTATTAGACCTGCAATAAATTTTCTTTTAAAAGTAAGTCTAATAGATGGCTCCATCCTATGCTTCTGCCTTAATCATTGCCTCATCTGGGATATCAAAGTTTGCATAAACATTTTGAATGTCGTCATGGTCTTCTAACGCATCCATGAGTTTTAAAATTTTTTCAGCATCTTCTCCTTCTACAGAGACATAATTTTTGGGTAACATTGTTATCTCAGCTAAAGAGATATTTATTCCCACTCTCTGTAAAACTTCTTTCACATCTTTTAATTGCTCTGGTAAAACAATAATTTCATAATTATCCTCTTTGGGATCATTTTTCACATCTTCAACCCCTGCATCTAATACAATTGAAAGAAGAGTATCTTCATCAACTGATTTTTTATCAACAAGAATGTATCCTTTTTTCTCAAATATCCATGAAACACATCCAGACTCACCGAGACTACCACCATATTTTGAAAGAAGATGTCTTATCTCAGAAACAGTTCTGTTTTTGTTATCTGTCATAGCTTCAATTAAAAGTGCAACTCCACCAGGTCCATATCCTTCATAAGTGACTTCTTCATAGGCTACACCTGCCAGTTCTCCAGTTCCTTTCATTATTGCCCTTTTAATATTGTCCATTGGCATGTTTACTTCTCTTGCTTTCTCAATTGCAACTCTCAGGCGAGGATTTTTTTCAGGATCTCCTCCTCCAAGCCGTGCTGCAACGGATATTTCTTTTACAAGTTTTGTGAAAATTTTACCTTTTTTGGCATCAACTTGTGCTTTTTTATGTTTGATTTGCGCCCATTTGGAATGCCCTGCCACAATAACCTCCTACAAGGATGGCGTATTTTTAATAATAATAAGATTTTCCCTGTTCTGTCAAATCTTTACTGATTCCAAAGTATTTAATGCATCAATAAATAAAGAGTTTTTAATTCCACCAACTGTCAATTCTCTTACAAATAAACTTTTTTGAAATTTTATGAATTCCTTTTTATCAATTGAGGCAATTCCACATATCTCATCGATAAAATCAGAAATAATAGGAACTTCAAAAAGACCCTCTTCTGATTGAATTAATTTTTTAAAAAAAGGATTATTTTCAAATTTTAAAAAAATTTTTTCTATTATATCTCTTTGAAAAATAAAATTCTCAAGAAGTTTATAAAAGTTCTCACGAAGTTCTTTATCAACAAATTTATCATCCCATACCAATTTAGCATCATCTATAAATCCTTTACAGAATTTGAAAGCACCTTGTCTTTTTTTTGCTATCACGAGATTTTGTAACTCTTCAGGAAAGGTTACTGAAAAAGGAATGACAGAGCATTGAAGGGGTTTAAAACTATTTATTAAGCATAAAGAGTCTTTAAGCATTTGACATCTTTTTTTTAATCTATTCCCAGCAACAAAGTCTCCAATTATATAAAAATTTTTATATTTTATTGCGATTTCTTCTATATAGGATTTATGAGCCGAATTTAAAGGGAATATTTTTCTGAAACCTATTGTAACAGGAAAAAATCTATAAAGTTTTTTAATCTCTTTCAATGTTAAAATTGTTGCTCCTCCGCAACAAAGGGAGGAGCAATGAATTACACATTGAAATCTTATTTGTTTTTTCACTTCTTGTATAATTTCATCACATCATCTCTTAAAACAACTGCCTGTAAATTATTGGGGAACCCGCATTCTGAAAGAAATTTCAAAATATTTTCTCTCCCACCCTCTTGTCTGTCAACGAGAACTACTACGCTCTTTACAAAAATGCCTTCTTCCTTAAGCCTTGTAATTGCTTGAATTGTTGAATTTCCTGTTGTTATAACATCATCAACAACTACTACACTGTCGCCTTCTTTAATATTTCCTTCAATCCATTGCATCGTTCCATGTTCTTTAGCTTTTTTTCGAACTACAAAGGCTTCAATGGGATTGCCTTTTAAATAAGATGTATAGGCAACTGCCGTAGCTATAGGATCTGCACCGAGTGTGAGTCCACCAATTCCTTTTACATTCAAATCTTTAATCATATCGTAAATAATGTTTCCAATCAGATACATACCTTCAGGTGAGAGGGTTACTCTTTTACAGTTAAAATAATAGTTGCTCAGCCCTCCTGAAGTCAGTCTAAAAATGGGGGTTTCCGAATATTTAAATGCCTCTTCATAAATTAATCGAATAAGTCTTTCTCTCATAATTTAATAAGTTCTCTCCTGTTTCTCAGATTCACATATTTCCTTTACTGTATCTTTTACAATTTTCCCATTTTCCCATACCTTTTCACTAACTTTTCTGCATTTTGTATAGGGATCTTTGTAATAGTAATCACTTGCTGGTTCTGCTCTGTAGTAACCTCTCCCATCCTCTGTTCTGTATTCAACTGGTTTGCCTGTCTGATAAGCCTCTCTTGACCCTCTTGTTGAAATATCAGCAATTGTAGCACCAAAAACTGCTCCTAATCCAGCACCTATTACCCCCCCGCGCCATGGATTTTTTTTGTCTAAAAGAGCTCCCGCAATTCCACCGATTACAGCACCTGCACCTGCTCCTTCATAATGTTGCTGTTGTAACTGTCCGCATGCCACAGTAAATAACATTACTGCTGCTAATAAAAGAGCTAATCCTTTCATTTTTGCCCTCCTTTTTTTTTATATTTTATTCTAACTCAAAAGCCTCAAAAATTACTCTATTTCTTCCTGACTGTTTTGCTTTATAAAGAGCAATGTCTGCTTTTTGAATTATTTCGTGAAGAAGAATTCGATCATTACCGTAAAAAGTAGTAAATCCTATGCTTATTGTCAATTTTATTATTTCTTCTGAAAAAGTATGAAATAAATGGTTTTCAACTTTCTTTCTAAGTTCATCGCAAATCGCGAATGCCTCTGATTCATCTGTAGAAGGCATAATAATACAGAACTCCTCTCCTCCATATCTACCAATAGTCAGTTTATTTGGAAGAAAATCTATTACTAAAGAGACAAGTTCCATTAAAATTCTGTCTCCTGAAAGATGTCCGTAGGTATCATTAATTTTTTTAAAGAAATCAATGTCTAAAAGAGCAAGGCTTAAAGGTTCCTTGTATAAAGAACACCAACTCAACTCTTCTTGAATCCTTTCCATAAGAAATCCTCGGTTATATGCTCCTGTGAGAGGATCTTTAATAAGTAAATTATTAAACTCTCTTTTGAGTTCTATAATTTCACGAGCTCTATTAATTTTCATAATAACTTCACATTTTAAAAAGGGTTTCGAAATATAATCAAAAACTTCTAATTCACATATTTTCATTAACTGAGCAACATTTTTCTTATTAAGAATGGAAATAACCGGGCACTCTCTTAATGATGGAGCTGTTGTAAGAGTTTCTATTATTTTCCATTTCAAATGCCCCTTAGCAGAAATATCAAAAAAAATTAAATCAGGATTTATTTTATAGATGTTATCTATGAGGTTATTGTTTATCTTAAAAGTTTCAAAATACTCAACTTCTTCTTGAAGAAACTCCGCTAAAAGCTTTGAAAGGTCTCTTTCATTAGAGCAGATTATAATTTTCATTTTTTCATTAACAATTATACATAAAAAAACTCCCTATGTGAACAGTTTTTTCAGAACCTCTCCTGGATTTTGATTTGAAGTAACAGCCCTTCCTATTACAATGTAATCGGCACCTAAATCAAAGGCTTCCTTTGGATTGGTAACTATTTTTTGATCATATAAATCTGAATCTTTTAATCTTATCCCTGGAGTTACAATAAGGAAATCGTCCCCACACAGCTCCTTAATTGTTATTATCGATGAGGCTCCTGCAACAACTCCATCCAAACCTGCCTCTTTTGCTTTTATAGCAAGATTTTTAACAATGGTTTCCCGAGAAACTGAAAAAGAAATTAGCTCCTTTAATTCTCTTTCGTCTATACTTGTTAAAACAGTAACTCCTAAAATTTTAGGTGGAAGAATATTTTCTTTATAAGAATGCTCTTTTACCGCCAACAACGCTTTTTTCATCATTTCAGTACCGCCAAAGGAATGAATTGTGAACATATCAATTTCATATTGAAGGATTGATTTTACAGCTTTATATACAGTGTTAGGAATATCATGGAATTTAAGATCAAGGAAGATTTTTTTACCCTTTTTTTTCAGGATTCTTAAAATTTCTCCATCTTCGCTTAAAAAAAGCTCAAGTCCAACCTTGTAAAAATCAATAACTCCTTCAAGTTGATTAACTATTCTTAGAGCATCCTCTTTTTTTGAAAAATCAAGGGCAACTATAATACGACCCGGATCCATCATATTTTTGGAAGAACTATGCCTTGTTGTGCCTGATACTTACCCTTTCTGTCAGCATAAGAGACCTCACATTCTTCCTCTGCTTTTAAGAATATTAACTGAGCAATTCCTTCATTTGCATAAATTTTTGCTGGCAGTGGCGTTGTATTTGATATCTCAATTGTTAAATAACCTTCCCAACAATTACTTGACCAGCAGGCTTTACCATTTCTTCTTACATAAAGAGTATGATTCGGAACAGTTACATCATAAACATAATCATCATAGGGAATTTTGCTGAAAGAATTTTTATAAATTTTTGGTGTAATATGGGTCTTTGAAATTCTTATCTTGTATATGTCATGATTATAACTTTCTTTTGGAATTCTTCTTATAATTGATGCCCATCCTGCTTTTAAAATAAGTTCCTGTAAGTCATCAGCAAGTCTCTTTGAGCTTGTTGTAAATGTTTCTTTCTCAATATTTCCATCACCAAACATAAAAGCCTCAAGAAAAATCTTAATCTGCCTACTACTTAATTCTTTTATAAACTGGGGTACAAATTTCTGAGAAGCTTTACCAAACTGCATAAGATAAATAGCTAACTGCTTGTTTAAAATGGAAAAGCCTGTATCTGTTTCAATAAAATGAAAAGGTAACCTGCTAAGCCATTCTTTTACAGTCTCTTTCTTTTTACCAAAACAGGATATTTTAACAATATATTCTTTTTTGGTTTTATATGCACTTCCTTCAGCAAGCCATAAACCAAAAAATCTAAGCCAGTCATCCATCTTTATCCTTAAAGGAGGCAGAGATTCACTATCAAGCATTATAGAGGGCAGATCAAAATACTCAATATCAGATGCATTCCATAGGCAATTTCTTTTTAGTTCATAATTATACTTTCCATAAATCTTTTCGGCAGGTATAAATTCAAAGTGTTCTTTGTATCTGTTTTTAACATACATTAAGTGTGCTGGAGTTACTAAAAGGTCAATATTTCGTCCTTTAAGCTGAATCATATCTCCTTTAAATCTGAATTTCTGCATTTTCTCAATCCTTTGGTATTCAAGAACACCCTCTTTGTTTAAAGTGGCAACTTCTTCATTGTCTTTTAAATCTTCAAACCTTTTCCAGCCTTCCTTTGTTAAAATCTCTGTTTCTTTATCATAGCAGGGTTCAAGAGGTGTTACATTGACAATAATTCCACATCTTGCATAGGTTGACTTTCCAATGCATATTACAAGCACATCTCTTGGAATTCTGAAATACTCAACAGAACGAGCCAGAGCAAAAGAATTTGGTGGGATTATGCATACTTCTCCCTTAAACTCAACAAAGCTTTTAGGGTCAAAGTTTTTTGGATCAACAACTGTATTATTTATGTTGGTGAAAATTTTGAATTCATCGGCAACTCTCATATCATAACCATAGGAACTAACACCAAAAGAAATAACACCTTCTCTTACAAGTCCTTCCTCAAAGGGTTCAATCATTCCTTTACAAGCCATTTCTTTTATCCATCGGTCATTTCTTACCATATTGTCACTCCTTCCCATCAATCATATTTCTTATTTTGAATAAAATTTCCTCAGAAGAAATTGTTTTCTCAACTGTAATAACATCTTTTAACTGTAGAGGATAACCGCTCATTATTATGACCTTTGCTTCTGGTTTTATTCTTTTTATCTGTTTCATAACCTCTATTCCTGGAATTCCTAGCATAACAAGGTCCACAAGTGAAAGAGCTATATGCTCTTTATTTCTTTCAAAAATTTCTAAAGCCTCCTGCCCGTTTTTAGCCTCATAAACATTGTAACCGTATTCTTTAAGAAAAGAGCAGATAAAACCTCTTGTCTGGTCATCATCATCAACAACAAGTATTGTTTCTACACCTTTTAATGCATCTCTGTCAAATTCTTTTATCTTTTTTTCTTTTATTGGCAGATATATTTTAAAAGTTGTTCCTTTTCCAAGTTCGCTGTAAACATGAATATGGCCTTCATACTGCCTTACAAGTCCAAAAACAGTAGAAAGACCAAGTCCAGTTCCTTTACCTTTTGGCTTTGTTGTAAAGAAGGGTTCAAATATTTTCTGCTTTGTTTGTTCATCCATACCTATACCAGTATCAGATACAATTATAAGTAAATATTCGCCAGGCATTACAAGAGGATGTGTATAGGAATATTCGGCATCGATACTAACTCTTTTTAAACAGACTGAAAGTTCGCCTCCCTTCGGCATTGCATCGCGGGAATTAGTAACAAGATTCATAAGAATTACTTCAAGATGAGTTCGGTCAATTTTGTAAATAATTTCCTCTTCTGGTAGATTTATTTTTAGTTTAATGTCTTTGCCAATGATTGATTTTAGAAATTCTGAAAATTCATTTAAAAATTTATTTAATGATATCTCCTGAATATCTTCTTTAGATTCCTCTTTTCGACTAAATAAAAGGAGTTTCTTTGATAGATCTTTTGCTCTCTCTGAAGCTTCTATAATCTTTTGAACATAATTTTTAAGTTGAGAGTCTTCTATTTTTGCATAAAGAATGCCGCTGAATCCTAAAACTGCTGTAAGAATGTTGTTAAACTCATGGGCAACTCTTCCTGAAAGAAAACCTAAGGATTCCATCTTTTGAGAATGAATTAACTGTTCCTGAATTTTTTTTCTTTCTGAGATATCTATTATTGAAACAATTGATTGTTTTGTATAGGGAATCATTCCAACATTTAAAAGAACTTCTTTAATTTTTCCATTTCGGTCTTTTAATTTTGATTCATACTGTCTTGGTGCAAGGGATGGAGAAATTCTTCTTAATATATTATACTCTATCATTTTATTAAGCATTTCTTCAGCAAAAAATTCTGTCCACTTCATTTTACCTTCAACCTCTTTCTTTGTATATCCTGTCAAAGATTCAAACTCCTCATTGGCATATTCAATTGTCATATCTTCTTCAACAACTATTACAGCAACTCCTATTGATGAAAGAATAGTTTTTTGCTGTTCATAAGAGTATATTAAGTCTTGGTGTTGTTCTTTAATTTTATTTATATATTCAACAAATCTGTCCCTTAGCTTATTTATCAACTGACCATGCATCCTTATAACTTCAACAGAAGAATCCTCTGAAGCAGTTGCTGAAAAATCACCCTCATGCAATCTCCTTAAAACATCAAAATGCTCACATATTCCAATAGCAAGTTCGTGGGTTAAGTCAATCATGGCAGAGACTTCTTGAGAAACTTTATTTATAGAATCTATGAGTCTCTGAACAGAATTTCTTTCAACCTTTATGTCTATTTTCTGGGATGTATCTCCCTGAGCAATTTTTTCTAAAACATCACAGCAACAATGAAGAACTTCACTTAAAGCAATCCCATATTCGCAAAGAACATTTGTACATTTTAAATATCCACCATGAGGACAGGGATGATTTTCCATTTTAAATCCTTATTGTAACCTTTAATTTATTCCCAAGATTTTCTATACTAAGTATTGTTTTGTTAAGTTTTGAAGCCCAAGCTTTGATGTCTTTTTCAAAGGTTGGACAATCTGCTATTACTTCTATGATTTCTCCTTGCTTAAACTGATGATAAAGGGCACTTAATCTTAAAATAGGATAGGGGCATTTTAAACCACAGTAATCTAAACTTCTGTTTGCCAATTTTTTTTCTGTTCCTCCATCTCCTTGAATATTTTTTCAAAAATTCTCAATGCCTCTTCTGCCTCTGCTGGTTCCATTTTATTTATTGCAAATCCGGCATGGACAAGGACATACTCTCCTATTTTTGGTTCCTCTGGAAGTAACATTAAGCTAACCTGCTTTCTTAAACCCATTACATCCACAGTAGCCATGTAACCGTCTACTTCTATTATTTTTGATGGGACTGCAAGACACATTTTATCCCCCAGTCATTAAGAATTTTTAGAATTTCATTTACTAATTCACTTATTTTACCAGCTACTGTCTCAGAAAGGTCAAGTCCTAAATCTATGGTTTCAGGCTGAATACCAATAAGAACTAATTCTTCTGGCATTACTCCCATAAATCTTGCAACCTCAAGGAGGTCCTGAACACCAACATGATGAACAGAAAGTTTTGTTTTGAGGTATGGAGGAATCTCTTCTCCTTTTAATATCTTTATATATCCTGGTTCCTTATGGAAATCAACAATATCAATGAGAATAATTTTTTTAAATTTTTCAATGTATGGAAGAAGATCAAGTCCCAATGTACCTCCATCAATTATTTCTATTTCAGGGTCAAAAAAATATTGTGTTTTTAAAAATTCTGCAATTTTTGGTCCAACACCTTCATCCTGCATAAGAATATTACCGACTCCGATAATGCCTATATCCATTTTTTTTTCTCCTTAAAATTAAAAAGCCCTCCCAAAATCAGGAGGGCTTTGATTTTTTTAAAATATTTCTTTATTCCTCCTTGACCTCAACAATATGCATACCGCAAGCCATACATGGATCAAAGGAATGGATTGTTCTTAAAAGTTCAAGAGGTTGCTTGGAATCCGCAACAGGTGTCCCTTCAAGGGCTTCCTCAACCGGACCTCTCTGCCCTTTATGATCCCTTGGTGAGAGATTCCATGTGGAAGGAACAACCATCTGATAATTTTCAATCTTTTTATTTTTAATCACTATGTAATGAGAAAGAGCACCACGGGGAGCATCATGCCATCCCATACCTTTTGCCTCAGCTGGCCATGTCTTTGGATCCCATTTTTCTGTGTTGGCAATTTTAAGGTCACCATTTTTCATGTTTGTAGCAAGTTCACTTATGAAATCTTTTATTTTGTAAGCGGTTACATAAGCTATAATTCCTCTTGCTGCAGTTCTTCCTAATGTGGAAAATAGAGCTTCTGGTCCGATACCAAGTTTTTTCATAACCATATCAGTCACTTCTTTAACTTCTTTATGTCCAGATGCGTAGGCAACAAGCACTCTTGCAAGAGGACCTACTTCCATTGGAAGCTCTTCATATCTTGGTGCTTTACCCCAGCTGTATTTTCCATCCACATTGAGGTATTCATAGGGTGGCTTTGGACCTGTATAATTTGGTGTTGTTTCACCATCCCATGGATGTAGTCCAACTTTATCACCCTTTGAATAGGTATAGTAAGAACGGGTTATGTATTCCATTATATTTTTATGGTCAACAGGATATATTTCTTTTAGATTTTTATTCTTTATAATTCCAGCTGGTAACCAAAGTTTTCCGTTTGCATCTGGATATTCACCGCAGGCAAGGAAGTTTTTGTTACCACCATAGTTTGCCCAGTCTTTGTAGAATGATGCAACAGCAAGAAGATCCGGAATGTAAATTTTTTCAACAAATTCAATTCCCATATCGGCGTATTTATTGAGTGCAGCAATAGTGCCTGCATTAATGGCGTTCTGACTTTCCGGATCAACAGGGATTGCCATACCTCCAACAAGGAATGTCTGTGGATGAGGATTTTTTGCACCAAGAATTGCCATCATCTTGATTACTTCCTTTTGCCAATCTAATGCTTCAAGATAATGAGCAACTGCCATCAAGTTAGCCTCAGGTGGAAGTTTGTAGGCTGGGTGTCCCCAGTATCCATTACTGAATATGCCAAGCTGTCCTCTTTCTACAAAGGCTTTTAATTTGTCCTGAACAGCCTTGAAGTAAGTTGTTGAATTATTAGGCCATGATGAAATGCTCTTTGCAAGCTCTGATGTTTTTGCTGGATCTGCTTTAAGAGCGCTAACAACATCAACCCAATCAAGAGCATGAAGATGATAAAAATGAATAACGTGGTCTTGCACACACTGATTTGCCATTATGAGATTTCTTATAAGGTCTGCATTTCTTGGAACTTTGATTTTTAAAGCATCTTCCACTGCTCTTATTGACGCAATTGCATGAACGGTTGTACAAACCCCACACAGTCTTTGTACAAAAACCCATGCCTCTCTTGGGTCTCTACCTTTCATTATTGGTTCTATTCCACGCCACATTGTACAGGAAGAGTATGCATCTTTTACTTTTCCGTCAGAAACAACTGCCTCACATCTTAAATGTCCTTCAATTCTTGTTACTGGATCAATGACTAACCTTGCCATACATGCCCCCTTATTTATTCCTTATTTTCTTTTTTTGATGTTAAACCGGCTACTGCCATAGCACCAAGTCCAATTTTGGATGCCTTTGCAAAGAAGTTTTCTTTATTTTCAACTCTTGCATAGAATGGAGCATTAACATCCCAAAAATTTGGCTCAGAGCAGGCAACACAGGGATGTCCTGCCATAACAGGCCAGCTTGTACCGTCATTCCATCTTATTGTTGGACAGTTTTGATAGGCAAAGGGTCCCTTGCATCCCATTTCATATAAGCACCACCCAAGTCTATGGCCTTTATCTCCCCATGATTTGACAAACTCACCTGTATCAAAATGTCCTCTTCTTTCACAATTGTCATGAATTAAAATTCCATGAGCAAAAAGAGGTCTGCCGAGATTATCTGTATTTGGAAGCTTTCCAAAGGTAAGGAAGTAAACTACCGTTGCAGTAAAGTTTTCCACATTGGGTGGACATCCGGGAAGATTAATAACAGGTTTATCTTTAATAATATCTCTTACACCAACTGCACCTGTTGGATTTGGTTTTGCTGCAGGAATTCCACCATAAGTAGCACAGGATCCAATTGCAATAATCGCAGCTGCATCCTTTGAAACTTCTTTGAGAATGTCAACAGCTGCTCTTCCACCAATACAACAGTATAATCCACCATCTTTAGTTGGTATAGAACCTTCAACCACAACCAGGTATTTACCTTTGTACTTGTGAATAGCATCGTGAAGGGATTTTTCTGCCTGATGTCCTGCTGCTGCCATGATTGTTTCGTGGTATTCAAGGGATACCACATCAAGGACAATCTGGCCAATTGTTGGTTTTGTTGCTCTTAGCACACTTTCACTGCATCCTGTACAGTCCTGAAAGTGTAACCAGACAACAACTGGTTTTTCTTTCTTCTCCATTGCATCAGCAATCTGTGGAACAAAGGAAGAGGAAAGACCTAATACAGCTGCTGTTGTAGCGCAGAATTTGAGGAAGTCTCTTCTTGAAACCCCTTGACGTACCAATCCTTCATAGATTGTCTTTCTTTCCATACAAGCCCCCCAAAAGGATTTTTTTCTGTATAAAGTTTAATTTTTTTTTTCTAATTTGTCAAGAGGGAACGACAAAAAGTATAATATATAACCTATGAAAATTTTATCAGTTGGCATAATAGGTGCTGGTCCTGCAGGAATTGCTGCGGCTGTAGAGTGTAAAGCTAATGGAATAAGTAATGTAGTAATATTTGAAAAAGCTTCAAAATATTGTTCAACAATAAGGAGACTCTATCCTGCTGGAAAAAGAGTAGATAAAAATTATAAAGGAGAGATTTTTCAAACAGAGGGAATTTGTTCTTTTGAAACTGAGGCTAAAGAAGATTTTTTATTAAGAATGAAAAAATATATTAATGAATACAATATTTCGATTGAATACAACATTGAAATCAATGGATTAGAACAAAGAGATGACTACTATATATTAAAGGCTGGAACATATCCTGTTGCACAAACTCAGGCTGTTATAATTGCAACAGGAGTATTTGATAAACCTAAAAAACCCCCCTATCCAATCCCTGAAGAAATAAAAAACAGGGTTTTTTTTGAATTATCAAAGGAAATTCCAGAAGGTGAAAAAATACTTATTGTAGGTGGAGGCAACACTGCTGCTGAACTTGCTTGTCTTTTATCTGGGAAGTGTGATGTTTATTTATCTTACAGAAGACCTCAATTTTTCAGAATAAATGAAGAAAATCTAAGGGAGCTTGAAAAAAGAAAAGATATGATTAATTTCTTTTTAGGTACTGAAATAAAATCTCTTGAACCATCTGAAAATGCTGTAAAAGTCTTATTTCAGGATGGACATAGCGAAATTTTTTCGAAAATTTTTTATTGTCTTGGAGGAAGCACTCCTAGAGTATTTCTTGAAAAAATGGGTATACAGTTTAATAACTCTAATCCCAGAATAGATGAATTTGGAGAGAGTAATCTTAAAAAAGTCTTCCTTATTGGTGATATAGTTGTTAAAAGAGGTAGCATAATGTTTGCTTTTAATTCTGCCCACAGAGCTGTTAAAAGACTAATCGAAAAATATCCTGAAATATTAAATTTTTAGAAATTTTTGGCGGGGTGGACGGGACTTGAACCCGCGGCCTCTTGCGTGACAGGCAAGCGTTCTAACCGTGCTGAACTACCACCCCAATTGCCACATGGGCGGAACAGGTTTCGAACCTGTGACCTCAGCCTTGTAAGGGCTGCGCTCTCCCATCTGAGCTATCCGCCCGTATTTATTAAACTAATATAATATTTACTTGTTTGTCAAGAAATTAATCATGATAAACAAAAAAATTAATGGGACAGTTGTGTTAAAATATATATACTGTGAGGAAAAATTATCCAGAAAAAATATCAATAGAAATTACAACAAGATGTAATCTCCATTGTGCAATCTGCCCAAAGCAGAGTCCAAATTATCAACAGCCTGAAGATGATATGGATTATGAAACCTTTCAAAGATTAAAGACAATTTTCCCATATATTAAGAGTCTTGTTTTAAGCGGAATTGGTGAACCACTTTTACATCCTGAAGTTGAAAAATTTGTTGCCTTAGCAAGTGCTTACATGCCTAAGGATTCATTTGTAGGATTTCAAACAAATGGAGTTTTACTGAGTTATGAAAAACTAATGGAACTTATTAAGGCAGGTTTAAATAAAATTTGTGTCTCCATTGACAGTCTTGTTCCCATTAATGGACTTCATGTTCCAGAATTTGGCGAAAAAGCTCTTGAAGTTATTGCCCGAGCAAAGTTAAATGGAGCGAAAAATCTTAAAAGTGGAGTAGAGATTGTTATAACCACTGATAATCTTGAACATATAATTCCAACAATCAATGAATCATTGAAGTACAGAATTGATTTTGTAATTCTTTCCCATCTCATTCCCTATTCATTAGAAAATTCAAAAAAGGTAGCATATGAAACAAACAATGAAGAAGCAGTAAAGATATTCAAAAAGTGGGTTAATTATCTTAAAAATAAAGGATATAAAATAGATGACTGGCTTGAGCTGATGAAAAAGAAAGCTTTACCAGAATTTTTCCCCGAAGAAAATGAACCAATGAAACTTTTCAAAGCCATGTATAATGAAGCTTCATGTAAAGGGTTAACTCTTCATATGCAGAATTTAACAAACAGAAATGATGAGCTTATCAGTAAAGTTAAAGCTATACTTGAAGAAGTGGAGAGTCTTTGTAGAAAGAAGAATATTTCCTTTCAGATTCCAAGAACAAATCCCACACCATTGAGAAAATGCGATTTCCTCGAAGAAAAATGTATGTATATTGGAGTTGATGGAGAGGTCTCACCATGTTATTTCTTATGGCATAGTTTTACATGTTATATTGGGGGATTAAAAAAGGCTGTTAAAAGATGGAGTTTTGGTAATATAAAAGAAAAAGAACCTTTAGAAATTTTCAATTCTTCTGCTTATCAAGGGTTTATTAATTCAGTCCTGAAATATGATTTTCCCTATTGCTATGACTGCAATTTTGCCCTTTGTGATCTAATGGAATTTGAAGATTTTATCTATGACTGCTATACAAATGATGTACCTTGTGGAGCCTGTCTATGGTGTGGCGGATTGTTTTACTGTATGATATAATTAAACAAAAATTTCGAGGAGGTGTGGCATGAGGATTTTAAGAATTAACATGAGTGAAGAAAGACCAGTAGCAAGATTTGAAGAGCTTGGTGATTATGAAGGTCTTGGTGGTAGAGCTCTTACTTCTGCGATTATTTCAAAGGAAGTTGATCCACTCTGTCATCCTCTTGGTGCTGAAAATAAACTCGTAATTGCTCCCGGACTTCTTGGGGGGACAGCTGCGGCAATGTCTGGAAGAGTTTCTGTAGGTTGTAAAAGTCCTCTTACAGGAGGAATTAAAGAAGCAAATGCTGGGGGGCAGGCTGGACAGGTTCTTGGAAGACTTGGTATTGCAGCAGTTGTTCTTGAAGGAAAACCAAAGGGAGATGATACTTATAAGATTTATATAAGTAAAGAAACTGTTAAAATTGAAAAAGACAACACTATTAAAATGTTGCCAAACTATGACTTAATTGAAAAAATGAAAAAAGAATACGGAGAAAAAATAGCCTGTGTTAGCATAGGACCTGCAGGTGAAATGAAAATGGCTGGAGCATCTGTTGCAATTACAGATATGGAGCTAAGACCAACAAGACATGCCGGAAGAGGTGGTGTTGGTGCTGTAATGGGTTCAAAGGGAGTAAAAGTAATTGTCCTTGATGACACTGGAACAACTCCAAGACAACCAAAAAATCTAGATGCCTTTAAAGAGGCAAATAAAAAATTTGTTGCAGGACTTCAGAAACATCCTGTAACAGGTCAGGGACTTCCTGCTTATGGAACAAATGTTTTAACAAATATAGTTAACGAAGTTGGAGCCTATCCAACCTATAATTTCAAAGAGGGAAGATTTGCTGGAGCAAGAAAAATCAGTGGTGAAGTTGAGGCAGAACTTGAAAAACAAAGGGGCGGTAATCCTACTCATGGTTGCCATCGCGGGTGTGTGATTCGTTGTTCAGGGATTTATCATGATAAAGATGGACATTACCTTACAAAACAGCCAGAATATGAAACTGTATGGGCATTTGGTGGAAACTGTGGTATCGATGATATTGATAAAATTGCGATGATGGATTTTCTTTGTGACAATTACGGATTAGACACAATTGAGATGGGTGCAACAATAGCAGTTGCAATGGAAGCAGGTTTGCTAAAATTTGGAGACGCTGATGGTGTAATAAATCTTCTCCATGAAGTAGGAAAGGGAACCTATCTTGGCAGAATTATTGGAAATGGAGCAGCCTTCACCGGTAAAGCCTTTGGAGTAGAGAGAGTCCCTGTTGTAAAGGGGCAGGCACTTCCAGCCTATGATCCAAGAGCAATTCAGGGTATTGGTGTTACCTATGCCACAAGTCCAATGGGAGCTGACCATACAGCTGGATATTCAATTGCATTGAATGTTTTAAAAACAGGTGGATTTGTTGACCCTCTAAAACCGGAAGGACAGGTTGACCTTTCAAGAAATCTTCAGATTGCAACAGCCTTCATTGATTCAACAGGAATGTGTTTGTTTATAGCCTTTGCATTACTTGATCAGCCAGAGACAAATCAAGCAGTCCTTGACATGATAAATGCCTTTTATGGATGGAATATGACTGACAAGGATGTTGTTGAATATGGTAAAAAAGTTCTCAAATTTGAAAGAGACTTTAATACTCGAGCAGGATTTACAAAACAACATGACAGACTGCCAAGATTCTTCTACAAAGAACCAATTCCACCTCATAATGTTGTATTCATGGTAAAAGACGAGGAAATGGATCAATTGTTTAACTGGTAGAAAAATATGTTTCTGGCTTTGCCTGTAGGTTGACAAAAGTTGTCATCCTTTGGGCAAAGCCAGAATTTTTAAAAATTTGCCAATTGGAAAATTAAATTTTAGAGATTTTTGTGTTATTCTAAGGCACTAACTTCTTGTGCTTCCATTAGATTGGTATAGTATCATCCTGAGGATATCTCAGAATATTCTTTGCATCCCTGTCATTCTGACTCTTTTTTGTCATTCCTTCGCTTCGCTCAGGACAACGTCTGAGGGAGCGTAAGCGAAGGGGAAGAATCTCATCCGAATGTTGTCATTCTGAGCTTCAGCGAAGAATCTCATACTTTTTTACCATATTCAATAGTATTGAGAGGTTCTTAGGAGCATTGATCCTCTCAGAATAAAAGAAAAGGAGGAGACCCTTCGGCTTGCGCCTCAGGGTGACAAAGTAAGGGGTTATTCCTTCGCAGACCCTAAGCTTAAGATCAGGGCTTTGGCTCAGGACAGCGTCTTAACTTCTCATTTTGTCATTCTGAGCGTCTTATTCTGTCATTCTGAACTTTTCATTTTGTCATTCTGAGCGTCAGCGAAGAATCCCCTCATTAAATTAGACCCTTCGGCTTGCGCCTCAGGGTGACAAATTAGAAATAAGGGTGACAAGAAAATAGGGTGAAACAATAAGAGGTCATTCTGTGTTTCTTATTTTGTCATTCTGACCCTAAGCGTAAGCGAAGGGGAAGAATCCCCTCCGAATGTAGTGAAGGACTGTCTTTCTCCAATAAGCATTTTTTTGATATTATTAATTTTATGAAAGTTACGGTAAAACTATTTGGTGGATTAATATCTGACAAGGAATTTCCAAAAAATGAACACGGAGACCTTTTTGTTGAACTTATATCTGAAAGTTCTGTCTCTCAATTAATTGATGCTCTCTCATTAAATAAAAAACCTTTTATAGTTGTTCTCAATGGAATAATACTTAATGACCTATCCCTTCATCTAAAAGATGGCGATGAATTGAGTCTTTTTCCACCTATTGCAGGTGGATTGATTATTTAAAAAATGATTTCATAAAAAAATTTTTTTATATGTTATTGACATAATGACCTGAAAAGTTATAAATTGTATCTAAAATATCAAACACAGGAGGTTTTAAAATGGAAAAGGAATTATTAAACAAAATGTTTGAATTTCATGGCCACAAATGCTGGGCTTCTGCATCGGGGCTTAGAGCGGGACTTCTTGCAATGGAAAAATTAGGAATTAAATAGAAATTTTAAAATATCGTCCAGTTCTTAATAATTTTGTCAAAACTTGAAATGAGGTGATACTATGATTGAAAGAAAAAAGTTAGGTTTTTTAGAACGTTTCCTTACACTCTGGATTTTTTTAGCTATGATTTTCGGGATTGGATTAGGATATATCTATCCAGAGATTTCCGATATTATTAGTTCTTTAAGCATTGGGACTACATCTATTCCAATAGCTATTGGACTTATTCTTATGATGTATCCTCCTCTTTCAAAGGTTAAATATGAAGAAATGAGTAAGGTTTTTAAAAATAAAAAACTTCTTTTTTTGTCACTAATCCAGAACTGGATTGTAGGTCCCATTGTTATGTGGGTTCTCGCTGTACTGTTACTCAATGATTATCCGAGTTATATGATAGGAGTTATTTTAGTTGGTCTTGCAAGGTGTATCGCGATGGTAATAGTTTGGAATGAATTAGCAGAAGGTGATAGAGAACTTGCGGTAGGATTAGTTGCTTTTAATGCTGTTTTTCAGATACTTTTTTATGCAGTATATATTTATATCTTTATCACAATCGGACTTAAATGGTTAGGTTTCGGCACAGTAGAAGCAGAGGTTTCTATCTCGGAAGCAGCAAAGACTGTTTTCATATATTTGGGGATTCCCTTTATCGGAGGAATTATTACACGCTATGGAAGTTTTGCATTAAAAGGAAGAGAATGGTTTGAAAATGTTTTAGCTCCGAAAATCAGTTACATAACCCCTGTTGCTTTATTATTTACCATTATTGTAATGTTTTCCCTAAAGGGACAGTATATAGTCGAGCTACCTTTCCATGTCGTAAGAATTGCTATACCACTATGTATATATTTTATTTTTATGTGGTTCGTGACATTTTTTATTGCTTACAAACTTAAGGTGGGTTATCCAAAAGCAACCGCTGTTTCTTTCACTGCAGCGAGCAATGATTTTGAACTTGCTATCGCTGTGGCAGTTGCGATATGGGGGATAGGAAGCCAGCAAGCCTTTGCAACAGTGATAGGACCATTATTAGAGGTTCCTATATTAATTAGCTTAGTTAATGTGGCTTTATTTTTTAAAAGAAAGTTTTATAAAATTTGAAGAAATCTTAATCTTTTTATAGCAAAAAATAGATACTATGACAGATTTTGTTAAAGTAACAACTTTGTTTTTTTCTTTTTTAAAACTCGGGCTTACTGCTTTTGGTGGTCCTGCCATGGTTGCCTATATTAGAGATCTTGCTGTTGAAAAAAAGAAATGGCTTGATGGCAAAACCTTTCAGGAAGGCATTGCCCTTGCTCAGGCAATTCCAGGAGCTACTGCCATGCAGGTCGCAGCTTATGTTGGATTAAAAACAAGGGGGATAATTGGTGGGCTTGTGAGTTTTATGGCATTCGGTTTCCCTGCTTTTTTACTTATGCTTATTCTTTCCTATCTTTATGCAAAAACTCACACAATACCAGAGGTTATATCAGTTTTTACTGGTTTACAGGTGATAGTTGTTGCAATAGTAGCCAATGCTTTTTTAAGTTTTGCAAAGCCTGTAATTAAATCAAAAGGTGAAACATTAGTGGCTCTCTTCTCTTTTATACTATTTCTTTTGAAAGTTAATCCATTTTTGATAATAATAGCTTGTTTTATTTTTTCTCAATTAATTTTTAATGATAAAACATGTTCATATAACAAAAGTGCAAAGAAAATAAATCTCAGAGGCATTTTAAATCTTCTTTTTATTGTATTTGTAGGATTAATTTTCCTTTATTCCTTTGACAAATCTCTTTTCAGAATTTCTATAATTATGATGAAAATAGATTTTTTTGCCTTTGGAGGCGGGTATGCTTCTTTGCCTTTAATGCTTCATGAGTTTGTAGATAGACTTCATTGGATTGATGGAAAAACTTTCATGGATGGAATAGCTCTTGGACAGGTTACCCCAGGACCAATTGTAATTACAGCCACCTTTGTGGGATATTTATTAAAAGGTTACTTAGGTTGCACTGTAGCAACAATTTCTGTATTTACTCCATCTTTTATTATGATGGCTTTAGCCTCTGAGATTTCAGAAAAGATAAAAGATTCAAATATTTTTATCAGAGCAAAAAGAGGACTTTTAGCCTCCTTTTCAGGGCTTCTACTATTTGCTACAATTAAGTTTTTTCAATCTATTGACTGGAATTTGTTAAAAATATCAATGGTTTTAATTAGTTTTTTTGCTCTTTTTAAGAGAGTGAACATACTTTATGTTGTTTTTATTGGGATAATTATCTCAGTTTTTTTTATTCAAATAATTTAGAATTGTGAAAGAGACCCTCGGAAAGATATGCTCCAAGGGCCTCTTTGTGGGAGGGGCGGGGTGTCACTAATTAGAATTTTTTATGTAAAAGGATAATTTTTTAAATAGTTGAAAAACATCGCCTTTTGGAATATAATCTGTAACTTTCTTTTGTAAGGTTAATTTTTTTAAATAGTTTTCATCTAAAGAAGAGTAAAACAATACGGGAATTCTGAATTGTTTAATGTTATATTCAAGCAAATCATAGAGTTTATCGCCAGATAAAGCAGGCATATTTACATCAAGAAGAACAATATTAGGACAAAAAGTTTTTATATTTTTTGTTGAACCAAGCCATCCATAATTTCCTTTGACTCTGTAACCGACCTTTTCAAGTAGTTCTTTTGTAATTTCTAAATCTTCTTCATTATCATCGATTATAAATATTTTACCTCTTTCCATAGAATCCTCCTTTTTATATGTATTAAACTTTGACATTAATAATAGCTCCATTAAGCTGTTTAATTACATTGTTTAAGTTTTCAACCTCCTGTATTACAGTTTCTGTTGAGTTTTTAACTTCCTGTGCAAGTATGCTTGAACGCTCTGCTGAACGGGCAACTTCGTCAGAAGCAGATGACTGCTCTTCTGTTGCAGTTGCAATCTGAGTTATCTGGTCTTTTACTTTCTGTGATGACTCAGCAATTTTATTAAGAGATTCTTTAACTTCATTTAGTGCTTTAAGAGCCTCTGCTACCTCTTTGGAGGTTGCTTCCATACTCTTTATGCTTTCGTGAGACTCTGTCTGAACTGCTGTAATTTTACCTGCAATCTCATCTGTTGCTTTGATTGTTCTTTCTGCAAGTTTTCTTACTTCATCTGCAACCACTGCAAAGCCTCTACCCTGCTCCCCAGCTCTTGCTGCCTCTATCGCAGCATTAAGGGCAAGAAGATTTGTCTGATCCGCAATATCTTTAATTACTGTAACAATGTCTCCAATTTCCTCAACCCTGCTGTTTAGGGCATTTATTGTCTTTTTAAGTTCTACTGTAGAACGATTTGCAGACTGAACCGTCTTCATAGCATTTTCTGATAAGCCCTGACCTTCACGGGATATATTCATACTTTCAGTTGCAATGTCTGATGCAGTTGCAGCATTTTTGGCAATATCAGTTATTGTCTGGCTCATTTCTTCCGCAGCAGTTGCGATCTGATGTGCCTGTGAGGTCTGTTCATTTGTTTTTGACTTAACTGTTTCAATATTGCTCTCTAAAGCACCTATAACAGAATTTA
>Ga0209809_1000411_pt1 | contig 39215 bp, 22 predicted proteins | sample YNPMSTMetaG_FD_186172 | JGI IMG/M metagenome (GOLD analysis project Ga0209809, IMG submission 186172) | Anoxygenic and chlorotrophic microbial mat microbial communities from Yellowstone National Park, USA - YNP MS-T MetaG (SPAdes) (version 2) ...
ACTTGCCCACCGCGGTTCGCCGGGCGATCCAAACCGCTCTGATGCCGCCGACCGGGCCGGTGTTTTTGTCCCTGCCGTTGGACGTGCAAATCGCCGGCGCCGAGGGGATTCCGCTCCAGGCGGCGCCGTTGCCGGATGTCCGTGTTCGGCCGCCGGCCGAAGCCCTGGAGCGTGCGGCCCAGGTGCTGGCCTCTGCCCGACAACCGGCCATCCTGGTCGGAAGCCGGGTCTGCGAAGCCGACGCCATCCAGGAACTGGTGGCAGTAGCCGAGTTGCTCGGAGCGCCAGTGTTCCATGAGGCGACTACGTCGCACGGCCGGGCCAGTTTCCCGTCGGACCATCCGTTGGCCGGTCCGCCGTTGCCGTTCTGGTCCCCGGAGGTGCAGGCGTTTTTATCGCCGTTCGATGTGCTGCTGGTAGTGGGCATGAAGCTATTCCAGCAGTACATCTATCATGAGCCGTCGCCCTTACCGGCCCATGTTCGTCTGGTGCAGATCGACGAAAATCCCTGGGAACTCAGCAAAAATTACCCTGTGGAGGTCGGCCTGGTGGGCCATCCCAAAATGGCGCTTCAGGAACTAGTCCGGCTGTTGGAGGCTCTGATCCAAGGGGATAAGGCCGAGGCGGCCGGGAAACGGCTGGCCCACTGGACCAGCCATTTTCGGCGTCAGCGAGAAAGCCTTCGGCGCCAGGCCCAGGAGCAAACCGAACTCCGGCCTCTTCGGGCGCAGGTGCTCATGGACCTGCTGGCCCAGGTACTTCCGCCCCATGTCGCCGTGGTGGAAGAATCCCCCACCACCACGATGGGCAGCTACCTGGAACGGGTCGGCGCGATCAAGGACCCGACCGGCTATTTTGCCCAGCGAGGTTGGGCGCTTGGCTGGGGAATGAACTGTGCGATCGGAGTTCGGCTGGCTTGGCCGGACCGACCGGTGCTGGCCATCATCGGCGACGGCTCAGCTATGTACGGATTTCAAGGGCTCTGGACGGCTGCCCGCTACCGGGTTCCCGTTACTTTCCTAATCACCAACAATCAAGAGTACAAAATCTTAAAGGATTGTGCACGGGTGCTTCGGTTGCCCGAAGCGATGGCCGGCCGGTATGAAGGGTTGGATTTGGACCGGCCGGTAATCGATTTTGTGGGCCTGGCCCGTGCGCTGGGCCTGCCGGCCTGCCGAGCCGCCGAACCGGACGCTTTGGTCGAGTGGGTTCGCCTGGGGCTTGCCGCCGACGGCCCCATCCTGATCGAAACGCCTGTGGTGAGCTAAAGCTCACCATTCTGGAGAACATGACACTGGGGAGAACACGGAACTCTGGAGAACACGGCCAAGGCCATCCACGGCGCAGTCCTCCCCGTCTCTTCCCTGCCATGGTGGAGAAAAAGCCGTCATGGTGGCAAAAAACACAGGCGGTGCGGAAGCGTCGGAAAGCGGTTTGCCCCTGTCCCTCTTGCCGGCCCGCACAGCGAGGCGAACCGTCCACAGCCAGTGTGACCAAGGCCCCCGCCCCCGCAAAACAGCCCTCTCCGTTGGCCAGAAACCATCCTTCTCCGTTCGGCAGAAACCGAACCGCTCCGTTGGGCAGAAGCCATCCCGCTCTGTTGGGCAGGGTCAGTCCCCGATGCTGGACGGCGATTGTCGGCGCTCCGTTGGGCAGAAACCGAACCGCTCCGTGCGGCGGAAGCCCGTCCGCTGCTTCCGCGAGAAACTGCTCACTCCATTCGGCAGAAAATAGCCCACTCCCTTCGGCGGAAAACGCAGCCATCTACTGGCCGGAAAACAGCCCACGCCGTTCGGCCAGAAGCTACCCGGTATTCATGACTCGGTGTTTTTGGCCGCGGAGCTCGGCTCTTGGCTAGGGCGGGGGACTTCCTGAGGCGTCTGTGCAGGAGGTTCTTCTTCCCGAAGTCCTTTCTTGAACTCGGTGATGCCCTGGCCCAACGAACGCATCACTGACGGAAGCCGATTGCCGAATAAAATCAGCGCCAAAATGCACACGACGATTAACTCTGTAGTGCCAATACCAAACATGATCCGGATCCTTTGAGAACAAACCCGCTCGGGAAGGTTTCGTGCACCGTAGCATCTCCGCCAACCGAAGGACCTCTTGATGGTCCCCTGCCGTTGGACTTATCGGTCTTCGCAAAACCCAGAAACACCGATGTGGCCAAAAACCAGGAACTCTTCGTCTCTCTAACTTGACTGTATCTACAGGGAAGAACGACCACAATCTGTGGTGTTCGATCCGATTTTTAGCCCCTGGATCTGGTAGGGGACCGGGCGGGTAGATACAGTCAAACTAACGATTTGCGAAGCTCAATATCTGAGGTCCCGTCTGCAGACATCCCAGCAGCCCGGCTAGTATCCTGTCGGCGGACCCGTTCTCATTGCTTTACGGAGGGATCGGCCAACAGGTTCTGTTTTAATCCCCTTCATTTTATACCTCCACCGGGCGGGAAAGAGAGAAGGAGGTCTCAGAATTTTCTTGGATTTTTTTTAGAAAATGGGGGCCGCCGAGGAATTTCTCCTCTTTTTGGGGGAAGGCCGACTCCCCTATCGGCTGCATTTCGGGCGTTGGGGCAGCAAAATGCGGCTTCGGCGTTTCGGCCGGCTGGCCGCCCTGTTTCTGCTTCCGAAGGGCTTTTTCACCCCCCTTCCAGAAGAAATGGGCCAGCGGGCTGGCCAATAGCGCCGGCAAAAACACCAGGTTGCTGAACGACGAGGCGGTTAACATCGCCAACATCAAAATGCCGAATCGTTTCGTCGGCGTAAACGAACTGAAGGCAAAGGCCGACAGCCCCAGTCCGATCACCCCCCAACTCTGATAAATCGCCCGGGCGCAGTCTTCATAGGCGAACATGATGGCTTCCCGGCGATTCATGCCCCGCTGCTGCCCATGCCGACACCACAACATAAAATGAATCGCATCATCCACGGTCACCCCAAAGGCCACCGCCGGCGTCATCACCGTGCCCGTATCCACCACGATCCCAGCCAATCCCATCGTGCCGAAAACCACCGCCAACGGAAATAAACACGGAATCGCCAGCAGCAACCCGGAGGTAAAACTCCGCATCAAAAAGACCATCGCCACACAGATCAAGATCAAATCGCCCACAAAACCCAAAATCAGGTTATCCAAGAGCGAATGCTGGGCTTTATAGATCAATGGCACCAGCCCCGTATAAACCGCCTCGATGCCGCTGATTCCCTGGCTCCGGTAGGTGTCCAGCACCTGTTCCACTTCCCGCTGGATATCTTGGATAAACACGGCGTAGTCCAGATCGGTCAGCGCTTCCACACGGGCGCTAATGCGCCAGAGGTTTTTCTGGTCTTCGGCCTGGAGGAAATCGGCCAGTGCTTTTCGGCTTCGCTCCAGGCGGACATTCCAGGTCCGGCGTTCGATCAGTCCGGGGCGTTCAGGCAGCGGGCGGGTGAAGGTGGTGGCGGCCAACACGCTACCCACCTGTGGCAATTGCCCCACCTGCCGACGCACCGCTTCCACCAAGTGCAACTGGTCCAGCGTGTCCAGGCCGCTTTTGGCCGGATCAACACGCAGCACCACTTCCATCGGCACCAGCGGTCCCAGGTGTTTTTCCAGCCAGGCGTAGTCTTGAATGATCCTCGCTTTGGGGGAGAATAGCCGCATCAATTTCACCGAGGTTTCCACTTGGCGCACGCCGTAGGCACCAATGGCCATCAGGACCAGGCAGCCGGCCACGACCAGCCCCCATCGCCGCAGAATCCACTGGCCCACCGACCGCCATCGCTGGGAAAGCACCGGATCGCCCTGTCCAGCCGCTTTAGGTTCGGCAAAACTCCGGATGGGAATCCATTGGAGCATCGCCGGCATATAGGTACAGACGATCACAAATCCAATGCCCACGCCCAGGGCCGAGTAAAGGCCAAAATGCTGAATCGGCACCAATTCACTAATGTACATGGATGCCAGGCCGATCCCTGTCGTGGCGGTAGCTAAAAACAGCGGCAACCAGGCCTCTTTGACCGCCCGAGTGGCCGCCCCCTCCAACCCATATTGCCGGACCGTATCCCGATAGTAATTGGCCAGGTGGATCGCCCCCGACACCGCCGCCACATAGACCAGCGACGGCATCGTCAGCAAAATAGCATTCATCCGGCCCCCGGTCAGATACACGGCCACCAGACTGCACCCGGCCGTAAATAGCCCGGTCGTAAACACCATATAGGTCAGGCCCCAATGCCGCAGACACCACCAAGCCATCAGAATGCCCACCACGGCCGAGACCCCGGCCAATCGGTATAGCGACCGCTGCCCCTCCACGTCGATGGCGACATTATCCACCGGCGGCCCCCCCATATGCAGCTGGGATTCCGGAATGGCACAGTCCTGAGTGGCCACCTGCCGGATGTGATCCAGAGCGGCATGGAGGAACTTTTGTTTCTGTTTGCCGGCCGCCCATTCCGCCTCCCATCGCTCCTGCCCCCGCTGGGAAATGGTCAAAATCAGACAGGTCTGTTTGCCGTCCGGCCCGATCAAAAAACCGCGCAATCGGTCCAGCGCCTCGTCCGGTTCCAGCCCCTGCTCCTCGATGAGCATTTGCAGGATGTCTTTTCCAGTCCGAACCGAGGAGAAAAACTCCGGTTCGGTAGGCCAGGGACGATTTTCCGGCACGGGTGGAGGCTGCAATTTTTTAGCCATCAGGCTTAGCGCCGGACTGTCCAGCGTGCAGCCCTCCCAACTGACCATCACAAACGCATCCCCTCCGAAGTACTTTTGATACCACTTGAAAAGGGCGGTTTCTTCATAGGCCTCCGGCATCCACGACTTTACATCATTACAGGTGCTCTGCAGGGAGCGTCGTGTCCCGACCAGCATCAACGGGGCCAAAAAGGTGATCACCAAAAGCACTTTGAAGCCGTGTCGGCTGAAAAAGTCGTTGTTCATGGGTGGTCCAAAAAGAAAACGGATTCCACTGTGCACTCTTTTAGGGGGCAGAAGCGGGCAGAAAAAAAGAGGCTTCTGCGGTGCCTATGCAGCCAAAGCACGTCGGATGGGCCTAGAACACCCACTCCCCGGAGGGGCATAAAGAGCCGGGCCTTTCCCGAAAAACCATCCATTTTGTCTATGTTTGTTAATTTGTGTATTTTCTCTATTTTCTCTGCCCCGCCTTCCGTGCGCCATAGAAACTTTTCGGATAAAAATTGCATCTAAATTCAAGAGGAGTTGCCGGTTCCTCCGGCACCTGGGGACCGGACAACCGTGGGCAGAAGGTGCAAACGGTCTATCCGGTAAGGAGCACGATCATGGGAGGCGAAACTGCACTCCACCCGGCAGAAAACCGCCCGATCCGAAATCCCCCCACCCGGACACTCCTTCAGCTTTGCATTTTCGGGGGGTTGGTTACCACCTGGTTGGCGATGCAATTTTTGCCCTCCTTAGGTGGCCATATAAATAATACTGAAGAGGGGAATCGTTGGCCGATACCCCCCTATTCTGGGGAATCGAAAGACCTCCAGCCGGTCTCCTTCCAGGAAGGTCTTCGCCCCTCTAGCGCCGGGCATGTCCCAGAATTGGCCCGTTATCTGGATCAGGTCCAAATCGGCGAGCCCATTTGGTACCGCCATCTCGCTGTCTATCCGTTGTTTCTGGAACGGGGCGTCCGCCTGGAAGGCCGATGGCTAACCATGGACGAGGCCATGCAAAGGGGGGTGCTCGTAGTTACTGAAAAGGACGGCGGCAGTGTGCCGGTCGTCTTCGTCGAAAACCGAAGTCGGGACGAATATGTCTTTATCATGCGGGGCGAGATCCTTTCCGGCGGCAAACAAACCCGCACCGTCCGACAAGATGTGGTTCTAGCCCCCGGCCAGCGGGTGGATCTGGACGTCTTCTGTGTCGAGCGAGGCCGGTGGCATGGGGAGGAAAAGTTCCGGCCCAGTGCGCAGTTGGCCCCCCTGATCGTGCAAAAACGGATTGTCCAAGGGGAAGGGCAAAGCAGTGTCTGGGACTCGATCCGAGGGTTGGCATTCAGACTTCAGGCAGTAAGCCCTTCGGAAAGCTTAGAAAGGGCACTCGATGCCCCGCATGTTCGGCGGGATTTGGAGAAGGTGCGTAAAGAGGTTCTGCCCCGGATCCCGGACCGGGCCATGGGATTCTTGTTTTTGCACGCTCGTCGGCCAGTCGGAGCGGATATGTTCGGCGATGCCCAGATCGCCCGCCAACTCCTACCGAAACTTCTGGACGCCTATGCAGTCGATTGCATCCTTCTGGAAAAGGAGGGGCCGACTGCGGAACGGGCCGGCGCAGACCAGGAAGCCATCCAGTTCTTCAAACGGATCGTACGGGCCGGCAGCCACCGGACCAGCACCCCCGGCTCCGGCGCCGGCATCCGCACCGATGCCCTAGGCCTGGTGGGCGGCGGCGTCAGCTTCGGCGATACCATCGTCCATTATGGAGTCTATCCCCGGCATGAACCAATCATCCCCATGCCACTCCCCCATCCCAAACCCAGGGAAGGTTTCCGCGAATAAACCCGCCGGCACCGTGCGAAAGACCGCTCCTCACGCCTATCACCTTGGCTAAGGTGTCATTCCCGCGTAAGCGGGAACCCAGACGCCTCTCCTCTGGTGGGAGAGGATGGCCTGCGGAGCAGGCCGGGTGAAGGGGCCACCCCGTACCGCAGACGTCCCGTCTGCCCTTTGTACCCCAAAGGTCCCGTCTGCCCTTTGTACCCCAAAGGTCCCGTCTGCCCTTTGTACCCCAAAGGTCCCGTCTGCCCTCTTCGCCTCTGCCTTTGGAGGCCCCCGTATCCTTCCCGCGCCCTACGTGTCATTCCCGCGTAAGCGGGAACCCAGGCTTCTTTGCACCCGCCCCCGTGTCATTCCTGTGTAAGCAGGCCCCCAGTTCGCCTCTCCCCCCGTGGGAGAAGACGCCCTGGCTTTTGGCACTATTCCGTTTAGGGCGGTCAGGGCGTCTCGACCCGCAGAAACCAGAGCGACGGTCCGCACAAAATAGGCCCACCAAGAGGGAGGCTCCGGAACCTACGGACCAGACCGACTGGAACATTGCCCACTCTGTTTATAAAATAGAGTCTAATTGCCCTGAGCAATCCCGTACTTTTATGGAATCCCGTACTACTACGGAATCCAGTATTCCTGCTGAACGGAGAGCCACTGCGGAATCCTCCGGAGTCCACTTCACCGAACGAGCAGCAACAACAGAGGTAGGTACATTTTAGCCGAATGGAAAAAACTTGGAGGGACCTGCTTTGGAGGTCCGAGCCTTTGGAAGTATCTGCCTTGGATCATCGCTTTTACGGGCCTGTCAAGGACCTTCCTCCCTTCGGCTAAAATGTTACCGAGGGAGTTTGTGATCGTACGGCCTCGAAAGGCTTGCTGGGAGGGGTTTTTCCCTCGAAGGACTTTGCCCCCAACGGGCTTTCCCCTGAAGGACGTTCGGTGCGGCTATTCCAAAGTTTTTGCGTATCGTATGCGAAGGTTTTCGTGGTTTCCCAGGGTCTTTAGAAGGAGACGGGCTGATGCGGACACAAGTTGGCTGGGCGATGGTGGTAGGGATGATCGGGATGGGTGCGGGCGCCGGGCTGGCAGAAGCGGCCAAAGTGGTGGTCGATTTGGGGAAGGCAGAAGTGCGGGCCGTCGGCGCGATTGCCCGGTGGGATCAGGATGGGAACTTCCGTCGGCCTGTGGATCCCAAGGCCAAGATCGACGCCCCCCAGGCCGACTATTGGGCCGAGCAGACCAGCCCCGGCCGGTGGGAGTTCAAAGACCTGCCCAAAGGCCGATATGACCTGGTCATCCTGGGCAAAGACCGTGTGCGGATCGAAGGGTTTGAGTTTGCCCCGGTCTTGGAGTTCGATCCGTTCATCCCCGGCACCGCTACCTTTCCCGAAGAGGATGCCGAGGACCGAGACTGGATTTTAGATCACATCCGTAAATCCAAGCATTATGAAAACAAGGTGGTTCCGTTGTATATTGCCCGCTCGCCGCAAGATAAAAAGGTAGCTCGCATCCTGGTGATGCTCATCCGGGATTTGCCCACCAGCTACGAAGCCGACTTCCCCGGAGCGGCTACCATGCGGTTTGAAATCTGGCAGTACGATTGGCTCTACGGCGGGTGGGCCAAAAACAAACGCACCAAAGTCCTCCACCGGATCATCCTCCACCGGGATGAACTGCGCAAATGGACCTGGCTGTGGGACGGCCGACTGGGCGGCATCCAAGTAGATAAAGATCCTATCACCATCTCCTACGATTACCACGACGCCTTGCAGTCGAAAAAACTCCAGGGCTTGTATCCGTATTGAGTCTGGGGGCGGATGTTTCGTCCGCCAACCTGGAGAGGCGCAGGGTGTGGCTCGGGCTTTGTGGGCCAAAGGCCTCTGCTCCCCCCGGTGCTCAAAGCTCCTCTCTCCCACCCGCGCATGATGGTAAAGCAAAACGTTTTGAAAATGGACGAGGCCGGCCTCACACCCCCCATTTGGCACAGCCTCTTGGAGACCCAACACGAGCCGAATCCGTGGTTTTTTTTTCGCTTGGTGTTTCTTTTTCGGAAGGAGCTAGGATGAGTGGTCGATTTTTGCCGGCGGCAGAGGTTTTTCGTGAAAAGCTTTCCTGGGGCCAGTTAGCCTGGACCTGTCGGCCTGCGGACACGGGGGCCAAGCATCTGGTGGTGATCGAAGTTACCCTTACCCCCGGCGGCGGACACGCCTTCCACCAACACCCGGACCAGGAAGAGGTCATCTACTGTCTGGAAGGGGAAGTGGAACAGTGGGTGGGCCAGCAGAAGCGGGTGCTTCGGCCCGGCGATGCCGTCTTTATCGACGGCGGCGGCGTGCATGCATCGTTCAACCGATCGGATCGGCCTGCCCGTTTGCTGGCGATCCTTGGCCCGGCTCGGCCCTCGGAGAGCGGCTACGAAGTTACCGAACTGGCCCAGCAAGAACCCTGGTGCAGCTTAATGCCGTAGCCTTCTGGGGTCCAACAGATTCCTTGGTTGCCTTTTTTTCACGATTCTCTCCGTAGGACCTCCAGCAGGGGCAGGCGCAGGGCGGTTCGGACGGCGGCCAGCCCGGCCAAGCTGCCCACGGCCATGACCAAGACCAAACCGCCGGCCAGCATGGTCCAAGGTAAACCGCCTTGACCAGTCAGCCAATGAGGCCAGACCGCTACCGCCGCTGCCAGAGCGCCGCAGCCAAGCCCCAATGCCAACAGCAACCAGGTTTCCCACAGAATCAGCCTGCCTAGCCGGGCTGGTGGAAATCCCACGGCGGCCAGCAGAGCCAACTCCCCCCGCCGCTCCAACACATTGCGCATCTGGACCACGCCCAGTCCCATGGTGCCCAGCAACAGCCCCAATCCGCCCAGGCTTTGGAAGGTGGCTACATAGGTGTTCTGCACCGCCAAAAAGGCCGCCAAACGCTCCCGGCATCTTTGCAGCCGAACCCCATACTCTCGGAGACTTTGGTGCCAAATCGTTTCCAGCCGACCGGCCTGCTCCAACCCATCCGTCGCCACAGCGGTCAAAAAGAGCCGATACCCCTGTACCTCCGGAAAGAGACGTACAAAATGCTGCTGCCAGATCAGCAGATCACCTTGGAACATGCTGCGGCGCAGCAGACCGACGATGCGGCACCGGACAGGGCGCCCTTGATCGGTACGAATTTCCACATCTTGGCCCAGCCCCACCTTCAGACTGTAGGTGGCCGTATCGGCGTCCACGATGGCCGGGACCACTTGGACCCCCTCCGGATCGGCCTCCAATGGGCGATTGAGCAGAAGCCACGGGTTGGCCTTTTCTTCGGCGGTTTGGGCCAGGATGGTGGCCCAGGCAAAGGCAGGCCGATCCAACAGCGTATCAGGCAGGCCCAGAATGCGGGGCTGACTGGGCCGATACAGGTTTTGGCAACTGGCGTCGTCGCCGGAACGCACCCGGAGGGAAAATACCTGGACACCTACTTTCTGGAACATCTGCTCATTCTCATCAGACCAGGATTCCAGCCTGGCCCGGCCTTCGGGTCGGCCGAGATCGTAAAAAATCGGCATGGTCGTTTCCGCCCAGAGCAGAAAGCCTCCGGTGCCGTCCTCCAGGCGGGGCCGAAGCCCAGGCAGTTGCACCCGGAAAACGCTGGTGGAAGTAATCAAAAATACAGCAGCCGCCATCAGCCCCACCGTCAAACTGCTCCGGCGGGGATTCCGCCCTGCACTGCGAAAGGCAAGACGCACTAGGCTGGCCCGCCCTGTAAATGCCGTTTCGGGAATCTCCGCCCCAGTAGGGCGGAAGTACCCTTGCAGCCAGACCAGCGCAGCTACTAGCATGAAGCTTCCGGCGCCAAAGAATGCGCCGGCTTGAGCCATTTCATCGGCGCCTGAACCGGTCCAGCCCATCAGCCCCAGGACGGCTGCCGCTGCGAGCAGTCCACCGAGGAGCCAGCGCCGCTTCCGCTGCTCGGCGCCGGCGGCCTTCGAACGGATCGGCTCCTGGGCTTCTTCCGGCGGCAGATGGCTCAGAAGATGGCGGGGCCAGGCCTTCGCCGACCGCCGCACCGCCCAGGCAATCGTCCCAGTTCCCAACAGCAAACCTACCGAAAAGCCCAGGAGGAAACTGGCCGGCCGGCCTTCCAGTCGAAGGAACCAAATGTTCAGACTATCACCGGCCCAGGCGCGGAATCCCGCCAACAGCACGGCTCCGTAGGCCCACCCGGCCAATGTCCCCACCCCGCTTCCCACCAGGGCCGCTAGCATCCCCTCAGCCAGCAGAAGCTGGCCGATCCTCTGGCCGGTAAATCCCAATGCCAACAGCAAGCCCAATTGCTCCTGTCGAGTCTGGATCGCCAACTGAAATAGCAGCACCACCAGCATTCCCGCGGATAGGATCAAAAATCCACTAAACCCCAAGAAGAGCATTTCGAAAGAGCTGCTGCCTTCCGAAGCGGCCAAAGCCCGGCGTTTGACCGGCTGGAACTGGAACCCCAACCGAGCCGGCTCGGCAGCCTCCTGAATACGCCGACGCAGATTTTCCACCGTGGCAGCGGGATCGGGTGCCACACGGAAGGAGCTGATGCGTCCAAATCGGCTTGCCCAGAGCCGCCAGCCGGTCGCCAACGACACAAATGCCTTTGGCGTAAGGCCTTCGCGGCGGAAGTATTCTTCGTCGGCAGGCCGGATCAGGCCTTCATGGAACGGATGAAACGGCACCTCCCATTGGGCCATCGAACGGCGGTCGGTCAGCCCGGGCACCTCCGGCGTCAAATGTCGATCCCGCACCGGACCTTCCATCGGTAGCAGCCCGGCAAGCCGAAACCGCTCTGTACGCTCTACCGCTTGTCCTTCGACGGTTTCCGGCTCGAAGAAGGTTACATAAATATAGATAGGCTTTTGACCAGGTTCTGTTGGGCCCAAGGCGGTGGAAGGCGTTTGGACGCCGGCCGCTGACCGAAGGGTTTTTCCATCAGCGGCAGTTTCCGGGCCGGGGGTTTTCAGAGCGGCAGTTTCTGGATCGGCAATTTCTGAACCGGCAAGTTTCGGAGTGGCAACTGCCGAAGCGGCACTTGCCGGATCGGGAGTTTCCCGGACTGCAGTTTCCAGACCGGGAGTTTTGGAAACGGGAGTTTTGGGACCAGGAGTTTCTGCGGCAGCAGTTTTCGGAGGGACAGCTTTCGGAACAGCAGTTTCCGGAGGAGCCGTTTCTGCACGCGAAGCGGTACCTGGAAATGGCTCCGGCACCGTCAGCCCCAGACTCCGGGCGGCCCACACGTTCAGGACGATTTCCGGTTCCGGGCCATCCTGCAGCGGCGGCAAGACTCGACCATCCACCGTGCGAAACGGGCCAAACGGTTCCGTCGGCTCAAAGTCGATAGCGGTTATGGTGCTATAGGGCACGATGCGGCCTTCGGGATCCTGCTCTGTGATCGGCGGTTGTTGGGGCGGATTGAGTTGGATGGTGTTAGCCAGGTAGGTAAGGATCGGCTGGAAACGGCAGCCGACCAGGGCACGCCGGACCGTTTCTTCCAGGGCGGGCGGGAAGAGAAGGCGATCTGTGGTAATATGAATATATGTATATTTTCCCTGCTCTACCCGTTCGATCCGCAGACCGTAATCCTCCGCCGTCGGACGCAGGCAGTCGGCCACCAGCGCATCTTGCCCTTCCGGCGGCTCCGCATGGTCCGGTTGTCCGATGGCCAAGATCGTATTAACCCGGCCCGGTTGATTTAATCGCTGTTGGAGGGCCGCAAGCGGCACATAGACCAGGAGCGGTTTCTGCTGGAAGTTGGTCCATGCGAACCGGCCCGTCCAACGGCTCTCCGGCACCACCTGGGCCACCCGCACCCGCCAACTCCGCACCGTGCGGTCTTTTCGGCCTAGAGCACTTTCCGGAGCAATCGCCGACCGCTCGGAGAAACGGATGAGGATTTCCTGGCCCGGCTCCAGCCCCAATTGCTCGGCCAAGGGCTGATTCAGCAGGACGACCGGTTCCTCCTGGGCCGCTGCATCCAATCCGGCGGCCGGGTTCGGTTCCGGAAAGACAGATCCCGATAGCCGGGGCAAAACCGACGAGGAATCCTTATCCGATTCCAATTGCCAAAACCGCTCGTCGCAGCCGATGACCTGGACGCCACCTGCCGTTCGGCTGGGCCGACCGTCCGCCGTTTCCACCACGCCTTCCAGCACCAGCAGCGGAACAAAACCAGTCAGACCGACCTGGCCGTGGCGGGGATCTTGGGCCAAACGGGCTTGGAGTTCGTCAGCCAGGGTTGCCCGGAAGAACCGGTCGGTTCGGAGCACGGCATCCACCGGACCGAGCCGATCCAGCGACATCCGCCGAAGGCTCCCCCGGAGGGAATCGCCCAGCAGCAGCGCTCCGGTAATCACAGCGGCGGCCACCGCCACCCCGGCAGCCACTGCGGCATGACTCCGCCAAAAAAACACCACCGTGCGCCGCCACAACTGCCACTGGTTCATCCCGTCGCTTCTCCGAAGGCCAATAGGCTCTTGGTTTTCCAGACGCCTGCCACGATACCGCCGGTACGAGCCGGGAAGAAAACATCCTATTGATGTTTGCAAATCCTAGTGACAGCCCAAATCCCTTGTTTTCAGGGACATTGAGTGTCCATTAGTTTTGCGAAGATCAATATCAATAATTGTCTATTTGTTGCCCGATGCCTTGCCTGCCGCCGTGCTAGCGCCGCCTTGTGTGGCATTCCCACGCAAGTGGGAATCCCGTTGTTTGTTTTCTGGGTTCCCGCTTGCGCGGGAATGACACTTCAGGGTAGCCTCACCAGGAATGAATGTTGGGTTTCCCCCTCATCAGGAATGAATGACAGTTCGGTCCCTTTCACCCGGTTTAGCCGAGGCCCAAACGGCCTCTCCCGCCAAGGGGAGAGGCGTGTTCTGGATTCCTGCTTGCGCAGGAATGACACTCTGGCCCCATCACCCGGCCTCGGCTTCGCCTCAGACGGCCTCTCTCGCCGGGGAAGAGGCGTGGGGCTACGTGGTGGCTAGCCGACGATTTCTCGTCGGCGGGCCAGGTAGTCCCAGATGACATATCGGTCGAGGTCTTTGCCGGCGGTGAAGAAGACCCGGCCGGCGGCTGCCTCGGCCAACCGATAGGCAAAACGCACGTCATCCGGCTCGTCGGCAGGCCGGGGCAAAAGGAAAATATTGATGGTGATCCCTTCCCGTCGGCACAACCGAGCTTCCCGCAAGGTGGCTTCGATCGTCTTCCGGTGCGGTGGATACAACAGATACAGCACCGTCCCTTCCAGATGGGCCGTCGGCTGCCCGTCGGTAATCAGCAAAATGTGCCGATTCGGCGTATCCTGGCCTGCCAAAAGCTGACGGGCCAGTTGCAACGCATGTTGGATATTCGTAAAGTGCGGCGGAATGTCCAGTTCGGTCACCTCCGGATCGCTCAAATCCACCCGGAACCGCACAATGGGATCAAACAGGAGCACCGGCCGGGGCAAAAGCGTAACGATTTCGCTCGGATGCCGAAGCTTCGCAAACGTGAACATCTCGATAAATTGCAGCCAATCCCCCGGATACTCCCGCCGAATCAGCCCCTCCAACGCCAAGGCCATCCGCTTGACATCCACATACAGGCCCCGATAGTGCATCGACCCGCTCATGTCCATAATCACACAGGTGGCGCATTTCGGCGTGTTTCGGGTCCGATGGATCAGGATGTCGTCCGGGTGGAGTTGGATGGGCACTCTCGGCCCAGTTCGCACTAGGGCATTAATAAACGTGCCGGGGATGTCCATGTGGGCCAGGCTATCCCCAAATTCATAGGGCCGGGTTTGGGCTTGTTCCAAGGCGCCTTCGCCTTCGACGTGGATCGGATGTCGGCCCGTGCGGGAGGTCTGCAACCGGCTGAAAATCCGTTCCAAAAGCCGGCCTTGGAACAGCCGATACGCCTTCGGCGTCAATTGATACCCATGTCGTGTCTTTTCCAGGCCTTGCAACTCGGCCAGATGGCGGAGGAAGTGCCGCACCTTTTCCGAGAGTTGCCGGAGGTTGTCGATCTGGCCCTGCTCGACGAACTGGGCCAAATCGTCCAGGTCAATCACGGCGATCTGGGCCGTCTTGGCCGCCTCTTCCAACTGCCGAAGCAATTTGTCAATCAGCTCCAGTTCCTCTTTGATCTTCAAGGCTTCGGGAATGCTCAAGGGGGTTCGGCCGGTAAAGGTATATTTGGACGCCAATTCCTCGATTTGGTATTTTTCGCCCAATCGTTGGATAAGCTGTAGGATTTGGGCCGACAGCGGACTTTTTTCTCCGCCGGCGGCAAACCAGAGGCGTTCCAACTCATAAAGCTGTTCCTCTTGCACCGCCCGGCCAAACCGTTTGAGCAACAGAGGCGGCAGGCGCAATTGCCGGGCCAGTTGGTGGTATCGGCGGGCAGCCTCCGCCTGCACCGTATCAACCTCATAGGTCTGCAAGATTTTCTGCTTCCGCTGTCGGAGCAATTCCATCAGGCTATACAGGCTGGGCAACAGGCCGGCGATCTGGGACGGATCGATCTGCACCGCCCGGGCCAATTCCTCCTCGGTGAGCTCCCGGAGCGATCCATAGGCTAACAGATGTTCAAAAGCTGTGCTCACCAGGTCCGGCTCCGGTTGCAGCGGCGATGGAACCTGCTGGGGGTCATACCGCTGGTAGGTGTGGATGATGCCGCCAATCGGCACGTGCTTTCGGTCCGTCATGATCCTCGCCTCTCCCTTCCTCCCCACCGGATGGGTAGGGAGCCTTTTTGCAGTGGCATGGCGTGGCCGCCCGAAGGTCGGCCGGCCCACCAGGTTGTTATTGGGTTTTTCGTCGGAGGAAGCTTTCTCCAGGCGAAAGGTCTGGGTTGCTTTAACAAAGGCTTTTGGTTGCTACGGTGTGCTCGGGGCTGGGCGTTCGTTGATCGCCGCAGGTCAAAGGGGGCGGCTCGGCGGCGTCTGCTTAGGAAGTTGCCCTTGCATCCTCAGACAACAGGGGTTTCGTTGAATCTCCAGGGGGAGAAATCATCATGGAATTTCATACACGATTCGGCCGTGGCGTTGGCAGCGGGAGATACGTTCCATCGCATACAGGCCGGCCAGGACGAATTCCACGCAGGAGGCCCGCACCGCCGGGTCCCGGGAAGCGTTCACCTCAAAGGCTTTATCCCAGATAGCCGGGATGCGTTCCAGTCGTTTGGCATAATGGCTTGACGGGAGCATATCGCCCACTTCGATTTTTACGCCTCGGGCGAAGACATCGGCGATTTCATCCAGGCCGTGCCGATCCACATACTCGCAAAACACATCCCGGATGGCCTCGGTCAGGATGGCGTCAAAGACCTGGCGTTCGGACATTTGGTGGCTGCACATAAGATCCAGTTCCAATTTGCCCAGGGAAGAGGAATACAGATGTCCAAGATCGCTGATCCTGGGCACGGCGGGACGTTCGCCCAAAAGGACCGCCCGCTGCCGAGCGCTGGCCACCATGGTGCGATAATTGGCAATGGAAAGCCGGGCGCTAACACCCGACTGATGGTCAATGTATTTCGATTTCCGGGCGACGATGCTGATCTGCTCGATGATTTCGCACATAAAGTAGGGAACCACAACCGGATAGGGTCCGCCCAGGTCGATGCCCGCCTCCTGACGCATGATCTGGATGCCGACGTCCCGATCCCGGGGATAATGGGTATGTACAATAGTTCCTATCCGGTCTTTCAGCTGCGCAATCACCTTCCCGCTCCGGTTATACGTGGCCGGATTGGCCGAAAACAGCAGCAGCACATCCAAATCAAACCGCACCGGATAGCCCCGAATCTGCACATCCCGCTCTTCCAAAATGTTAAACAGCCCCACCTGAATCTGCTCGTCCAGCTCGGGCAGTTCATTGATGGCAAAAATCCCCCGGTGCATGCGCAGCACCAGCCCAAAATGCAACGCCTCTTCCACGGACATGCTCACCCCAGCGGCCAGCTTGGCCGGGTCGATCTCGCCGATCAGGTCCGCAAACTTCGTCCCCGGCGCAAGCCGTTCTGCATACCGCTCCTGACGGGGCCACCAGGCAATCGGAATTTCCTCTTCCGGCCGACTTTCCAACAGCCGACGGCCCTGCCGGGTGATCGGCCGATACGGATCTTCATGCACCGGGCAACCCGGAATATCCAGATACGGAATCTCTTCGTCCAAAAACCGCACAATCAGCCGCATCAGCCGACTCTTGGCCTGCCCCTTTTCGCCTAGAAACAAAAGATCATGGCCCGCCAACAGCCCAATGTTGATCTCCGGAATCACCGTGTCTTCGTAGCCGATGATGCCCGGAAACAGCTCCTCCCCCTGGCTGAGCATCCGAAGCAGGTTATCCCGGATTTCCTGTTTGACGGTTTTCGACACCCAGCCGCTCTGGCGAAGCTGGCGCAGATTGGTCGGTTTTTCGGCGGCAACCATAGGAGAACGCCCGGAAAAAACGATCAGGAGGGGGCCTCCGTATCCCAGAAAAGGGGGACGGTTTCCCCAGCCCGCCTCCTTCTCATTGTAGCGCTTCGGACGGCCAGAGCAAGGTTTCTCACTACCGGAAGCGTCTGGTCGACCGAATTTCGGACTCCGGTGAAAGGCCAACTTCTCCCGTCGGACGGGCGAGATGATCTACCGGGAAATAGAGGGAAAGCTTTCCCACACCGGACAGATTGCTCCCCCGAGGGGCCATGAGCGTGGGGGGCAATAAGAATAAGGACGAATAAGATCACAAGAGAGCGGCTAGAGGAGCTATCGACGGCGATCGGAGCGGTTACGATCGCGGTCTCGGTCGTGCCGAGGCGGCCCCGAACGATGGCCGGACGGACCACCGCCAGAACCACGTTCTGGTCCTCCGGAATGGCCTCCGGCATGAGAGCGTTCCGGTCCTCCGGGCTGTGCGCCGCTGGGAGAGCGTTCCGGTGTTCCGTAGCTAGCGCTTCCCTGGCCCCCGCCTGGATGGCCACTGCCTGCGGGGCCGCCGCCTCCCGGGGCGCTGCCTGGGCTATAGGGTGGCCGCTCCGACTGCGAAGCCGGCGCACGTTCCGAAGCCGTCCCCGCACCCGCCGGCGTTCTGCCTTCCAACTCCGCCATGGCCAATCGCCGACTCAGTCGGACCCGATCCTGTTCGTCGATGGCGATTACTTTGACAGCCATGATGTCGCCCACTTTGCAGATGTCGCTCACATTGGAGACGTATTTGTCGTCCAGTTCGCTGATATGGCACAGGCCGTCCCGACCAGGTAGGATTTCCACGAAGGCGCCGAAATCTTTGACCCCGATCACCCGGCCATAGTAAATCTTGCCCACTTCCACGTTCGCGGTGAGGGCTTCGATCTGGCGCATGGCTTCCTGGGCGCCTTCCAGGGTGGGGGCAGCCACCGTGACCGTGCCATCGTCTTCGATGTCAATAATAGCACCGGTGGCATTTTGGATATTGCGCACGGTGCGACCGCCCGGCCCGATCAAAAGCCCAATCTTATCCAGATCGATCCGGGTCCGGAGAATCCGGGGTGCCCAGGGCGAAACATCGTCCCTAGGTCGAGGAATCGTCGAAAGCATTTTCCGCAAAATCTGGATCCGGGCTTCCCGAGCCTGCGCCAACGTGGCCCGAATGATCTCCTGCGAAATTCCCGGAATCTTTAAATCCAACTGGATGCCGGTAATACCGTTTTGGGTGCCGGCCACTTTGAAATCCATATCGCCGTAGTGATCTTCGTCGCCGATGATGTCCGTCAGCAGCACCCAGCGGTCCGGCCCTTCGTGGACCAATCCGATCGAAATGCCAGCCACCGGATTGCTGATGGGCACACCGGCGGCCATCAGGCCCAACGTGGCCCCGCAAACGGTGGCCATCGAACTGGAACCGTTCGACTCCAAAATATCGGAAAGCACTCGGATGGTATAAGGAAATTTTTCCGGATCAGGGATGACGGGTTTAATGCTTCGCTCGGCCAGCGCTCCATGGCCGATTTCCCGACGTCCCGGCCCCCGGACCGGTCGGCATTCGCCCACCGAAAACGGCGGGAAATAATAGTCCAACATAAATTTTTTCAGATATTCCTCGAACAGGCCATCCACTTTCTGGGCGTCCCGCACGGTGCCCAGGACCACGGTGATCATGGCCTGGGTTTCGCCCCGCTGGAAAAGGGCCGATCCATGCACCCGGGGCAAAACATCCACTTTGCAGGTGATCTCCCGGAGATCTTTGTAGCCTCGGCCATCCGGCCGACGGCCTTCCAAAATCATGTCCCGCACCACCCGCCGCTCCAGGTCTTGCCAGCAGGCAACAAAGTTGGCCAGTGCCGTGGGGTCCGCCGAGGCCGGGTCGGGAAATAGCTCCTGCATCGCTTGCTCTTTCAGATGATCGCAGGCTTCGGCCCGGGCCCGTTTGGTAGCCTGCTGCTTGGCCTCCCGAAGGTCCGCGTAATATTTTTCCTTAAGCGTATCGTACAACGGATCGGCCGGCGGCGGCTCAAACGGCGGCTTCTGCACCCCCGCCTGGGCGCACAAGTCCTCCTGCATCTGGCAAATCTGCCGAATGTACCCGTGCGCCTCCTGGATCGCCTGGCACATCAAATCTTCCGGGATTTCCCGGCCAAAACCTTCGATCATCAGCACCGCCTCTTTGGTGCCGGAGACCACCAGGTCCAACTGGCTTTCTTTCAGTTGGTCGTAGGTGGGAAAAGGAACGAATTGCCCTTCGATGTAGCCCAGGCGGACCGAGCCGATCGGCCCCAAAAACGGCGCCGGCGAAAGACACAAGGCTACCGAAGCACCGTTCATGGCCAGCACGTCCGGATCGGTTTGCCGATCACTGGCCAGCACCGAGGCCAAAACCTGGACCTCCTGATTAAAGCCTTTGGAAAACATGGGCCGAATCGGCCGATCGATGAGCCGGGAAATCAGCGTCTCCCGCTGGGTGGGCCGACCTTCCCGTTTCATGAAGCCGCCGGGAAACTTGCCCGCCGCCGCCACCCGTTCCCGATAATCACAGGTCAGAGGAAAGAAATCGGCCTCTTGCTTGGCTTGGCCCACAGTGGCGGCCACTAAGACGACCGTATCGGCATATTGCACCAGACAACTGCCGCCGGCCTGCTTGGCATATTCTCCCGTTTCCAAACAAAGAGAACTTGCCCCAATCTGCGTCTGAATCCGAACGTTCACGCCCTACCTTCCCTAGTCTGTTTGGAAGAGTTTTCTTGTCGGCTGAGCAGGGCGACGGAGGAAGATCCGTTCCATGGGGAGAGGACTTACCCTTTGAGGGGGACTTGGGGGTAGAAATCCCCCCGGCACGAGCCCGCCGAGCTGTCCATCTGAAGCCGGCAGAAGGCAACGCCGATCCGCTCTGGAGCTAAGCCGGGCTACTTGCGCAATTGGAGCCGCCGGAGGATCTCCACATATCGCTGCGGATCCTCCCGTTTCAGATAGTCCAAAAGCCGCCGCCGCTGACTGACCAACATCAGCAGCCCCCGACGACTGGCAAAATCCTTCCGATGCACCCGCAAATGCTCGGTCAGCGTGTTGATCCGGGCGGTCAAAATCGCTATCTGGACCTCCGGAGACCCGGTGTCGTTCTGGCTCCGCTTGAACTGCTCAATCAACTGCTGTTTCTGCTCTTTGGTGATCGTCATTGTCTTCTACCACTGGCTCCCACTGAACCGGTTTTAAAACCCTAAAAAATCGGCCCTTTCCCAACCGACACGAAAACTCTTCTACCATCACCAATCAAAACCCAACCAACTTCTAAACTTAAAGTCTAACAATTGCTCCTGGATTTGCAAGAGTAGTCCCAAAAAGAAAACACAATTTGACCGAAAATCGGTTTCCTAACCTCTTGGCAAACTAGGAGTTAGAGAAAAATCTTTTCTTTTCCCAATAGGAGGGTGCCGGGAAAAACCGCCTGGGAATTTTACGGGAAAAGGAAAAGAGCCGAATGGAGGAGCCCGTTTCTCGTGCCCGCCGGACTTACTGAGCAGGTGCTTCCAAGGGGAGTTTCATTCGGCTAAGGACCGGAGGGCCATCCCACGTTACCGGAGGCCGAACACAGGTGCATCCAAGGGGATTTCCACTCAGCTAAGGACCGGATCCGCCCGGCCAGACCTCTACTACAACTTGTAGGGGTAAAAATCGGCCCAAACCCCACAGATTGTGGTTTCTATCGATATTTTCCCTGCCATACCAAACTGGCCAGGTGGGTAAAAAATCAGCCTGAAGACCGCAAATTGGGGTTTAATTCCAGTGGGATACACTAACCTGATGTGATCAAAATACGCCCATCGGTTTAATTCCCCACATTTAGCTATATTTATATACCCCATTGGTGGCAAAAGTTGGCCCCTCTAAAGGACGCTGTATCCTACCCCGAATCGGCGTCCCAGGCCGAAGCTACTTCTACGGAAGGGTGAAGCTACTTCTACAGAAGGGGATGGTCTACATCTAAAGTGGCAGACCTCACCGAATCTCCAGCTCATACCAAAGGGTTTTATATTGAGGACCGAGCCGTAAAACCGCCTGGCCAGTGGGAGACTTTTCTACCTTGATCTCTTGTGTCCGTTGACCGGCCTCGTCCAAGGCATAACATTTCACCCGATCGGGTGGAGCTGGGACAACCACTTCGGCGGGTACCCCCTCGCAAAGGACCGGTTCCTGCCCCCATTGATTGCCCAGAGTAACCTGCTCCGCCCCCAGTTCTTTCAAGGTGGCGCCGGTATTTTGAACCCACCCGGTGGCAGCCAGCAAAATCCGGCCTGGTCCCCGGAAACCTTCTCCTTCCAGAACCGTCATCGAGACGGTAACCCAATCCAATCGGGTCCGGCCGATCCGAAGTTCCACCTCTCCCAGCCGGAAGATTCGGCCTCGAACAAACCCGGTAAATAGCTTGCATCGGGGGGTATCCACCACAAAATACCCCGCATTAGGGATGGTTATATCCCACCGAAGTTGGCCTGTATCCGAAACAAAGGTGGTCGTCTGGGGGTCCAGGGTGGGCAAACCGGAGGGGGAAGCCGGTTCGGTGCCCGTTTCGAGGGGCTTTTCTCCCCCGGCAGCTTTTTCCGGCCCACCTTGACGAATGCCACCAACTTGGTGGGTTTTGTTGCCCCCGGAATCCTCGCCCAACGCCGAAGGAATCGGATCCACTAGTTGCATCCCAATCGCATGCAGCAGCGCCAATCGGGGATCCAAACCAAACTCCCGGGCGGTTACCGACCGGGCGTTCTGGTGCTGGCGAAGGTTTTGCCGTTCCTGCTCCAGGGATACGGGAACCCCATAGGTTTTCTGGGCCGGTTGGACATCCCCCCGGAGAAACATGGCCGCACAGGCCGGGGCGTGCACAATCCGGCTCGGATCGCTTTTGATGTCGAAAAAGCCGGTGATTCGGCGGGGTTCAAACTCTCGGGTGTGGCTATAGTCGAACGAATAGATGGCATCCCATCCTTGGAAGGCGGCCAAGGCGGCCAACATGGGAAACCCTTCGGCCGCATAGACGTTCGGGGCCGGGTGGTTGTATTCGCTTACCGTGAAGGCATGGCCGAGTATCCGGCGTTCGGCCAGTCCGGCCAAAGTGCCGCCCGGAGAATTGACCAGGGCGATGTTCCGCACCGTCCAATTCACCGGGTCCCAGGGCCGACCGGGAAAATGCGGATGCTGCCAATAGGAATGGGCGTCGATATAATCCAGCCCGGCCTGGATGTAGGGGGGGCTGTAGTAGAGTTGAGTGCCGCTGACCAAGCTCCGCACGCCGAGTTCTTCTTTGAGGAACCGGTACATGCCGTGCCAGTATTGGCGTTCGGTGTCCCAGAGGAAGTCGATCCAGTCGGCCAGGGCGGCTGGAGTCCGGGTGTTTTGCCACCGTGGGAAGAAAGGCACCGAATCCTCTTCGATGCGTTCGTTTTTGGCCAGGCCGACTATCCCGCCCGGTTGCAGCCGGACATCGGCCAATTCGTAGGTTCCCGGTTGCAGGCCGGTGAAGGTGATCCGGGCGTTGGGATCGGAGCGGTTGGCCCGGAAAGTGTACGAATATTCCTTCCACTCCGGTCCCAACGCCACACTAGCCACCAGGCCGAGGTTTTCCCACGGTTCATGGGCCATCATGCAGTTGACGGTGATCTTCCGAGGCTCCGGGCTGCGGGCGTAAAACCGTAATGTGTAGGGGGTGTCTTTTTGGACGGCCAGGTGGGCTTGGCTGAATTGGGGATTCCAAGGGAGTTCCCCCCGGCGTCGCACCACCACCTGCAAACAGCGGCTGTTGTCCGGTCCACCCTGGGGAAGGATTGACCAGGAAACATCGGTGAGTCGATCCCGTTCCATGCGCCAGCCCTGGTCCGGCGGCTTGGAGAAGTCGCCGTTTTGGAGCATTTGCTGGCCGAGCGGATATTCGCCTGCTTGCCAGGCGGAGCGGAGTTTTTCCGTGCTGCCGTATTTGGCTCGGAGCCAGGCGTTCCACAGTTTTCGGAAGGTGGTGGCATATGGGTCGGGCAGATCGTCCAGGTGGCCGCCACCCCACTCCATAAACAGGGCGTCCTCGTTGCTAATTTCCACAAAGGCGATGGCGGGATTTTCGGCATAGGGGAGTTTTGTATAAGGATTGACATGCCGCAACAGGTCCCGGGCGTATTTCTTTTGCAGCTCGATCATCCGGGGTTCAAAGTTTCCCAATCCTTTGTCGTATTTTGGTCGTCGATCCCGATGGGGGAAGCCATCCCGGTCGTCCAACCACCGGGAAACATGCAAATTGATATTTGTATAGATTCCGTGCTCCTGGAGTTGGTAGATCAGGTAGTCGAGCCGATCGAGCATCTCCGGGTCGATGGTGGTCTGATTTTTACTGTTGCCCCAGATATGTCGGCTATCCATGTGGTGGAGGCGGACGCAGTTGATGCCCAGACTGGCCAGACGGGCGGCCAGGCGTTGGGCCTCCTCCCGGCTCGGAAAACACGCCTCAAAACAAAGGTTGGTGGCCCAGAAACGGATCGGCCCGGCCTGGGTTACCAGACGGGCATTGTCCCCCTCCCGCTGGACCCGCACAAAGCCGTATTTACCGGCCGGCCGATGCAACCAGGCGCTCAGGTTCGGCAGTCCCCGACTGGGCTCATAAGCCACCACAAAAGGAAATAGTTCCGCCGCCTCTGTTTCTCCCTCCGACTTTGTGGAAGCGGTTGTCTGGGGCGTAGAAGCCTTGGCCAGTTCTTTATCCGCCTCCAAGAGCAGTTGGCGAAGCTGTTGGCGGTATGGTTCCGAAACGTCGGAGGAATTCTCCAGGGCTTCCCACAATGCCCGCACAATTGCCGTCTGGGGTTCCCCAGGCTTTCCATCAGGGCTAGAAGGCTTCGCAGATGGGCCCGGAGAAGCCGGGTTTGTCTGTTCCGCCGGAGCGCCGCTGCCGGAGGAGCTCTTCGGCGGTGAAGGGCTTGCTTTCGATGCACCAGGGCCTGCCTTGGAAGCAGGGCCAGGGGCTGTACCGGTAGGAGAGGCCTCCGGTGTCCTCTTTTGGGTCCCCCTTGGCGGAAGGCCAGAAGGTTCTTCGATGACCGGCAAAACGAGTTTTCGATTGGCCTGCAGGATTTGTTCTTTTCTGCTTTTCTGCAACGGGCGGAGTTCCTGGTCGGCCTGGAGCAACCGGTTCCGAAGGGCATCTTTGGCTTCGGCCCCTTCGCCGTGGAAGGCGTCTAGGACTTGGAGGAGGGCCTGGAGGAGGGGGTGTTGAGGCTCGGCCGGTTCTTTTGGGCCGTCCGGCGGTTGGACGGCCTGAGCGGGAGGTTGGGGAGCGGCCTGGCCGGGCTGAGCAGCAAGGAGGGCAAGCAGGTAGGCACTAGGGGGTTGTGCTGCCAGGAACTGCCAAGCCCATCCAGATTTGACCACCGCCGCTAAGGCCAAGGCAATTCCGAGCACCAGCAGCCAGGGGGCGAGCCTCCGGCAATTTGCCTGAGGGGCGGTTTTTCCGTTCATGGTTTTCCTCCTCACAACAGATTGCGCAAATTACCTATCCTATCTGCTTTTCTTATTTTATTCTGTTCTACGGATAAACGGATAAATCGTATTCTGTTCGGGTTCCTCCGCTCGGCGGCCACCATATCATTTTGGCGGAAGATGGGCGGGATAGTTGAGGATACTCCGGCTAGGCCCTCCTTGATGGGGGTCCCGGCTGCTTGGCCGATTTTTGCCGTGTTTTTTTCCACAGGAGAACCTCCAAGAAATTGCCGGGTTGACTTCTTTTTCTATTCTGTTTAGATTGTCTATATTAGCTTAACTAACTTGCCTACCCCCTGCAATTCCCTTTACCCGTCCGTTTTTCCTCTCAGGAGTTTCCTTCCTTTGTCGGGAGACTCGGAACCGAGGCCGGCACTGATTTCCCTGAAAAATCTCTGGGGGCGGGTTGATCCTGCCAGCGGGATGGGTTAAGGTTACTATACCGTCTTGGAGTTTTTGGAACGCGTCTTTTGGAAGAGTTTTTAGGTGAGGGTGATTTCATGAAGTATGTGGCATCTGTGGCAAGGAAATTGGGACTAGGATGGTTGGTGGTGGGATTAAGCTGTGGGGTGGTGCTGGGGTTGGTGGGTTGTGGGCCGAAAGAAAAACCCCCGGCCAAACCGTCTGCCAAAGTGGAACAACCTACCGGAACCACAAAACCTCAAGTCCCCGCGACGACGCCTCCGGAAGTAAAACTTCCCGAAATTCCCCCACCGCCAGAGGAAAAAGCAAAACCGATCGAGCCCAAACCGGAAGAAAAACCGACGGAAAAGATGACCGAAGAAAAACCCGCTGAAAAGCCGGCGGAACCTAAAGTGCCCGAGGAAAAACCGGCTGAGCAGCCCAAACCGGAAGAAAAATCCTCCCAAGAAAAACCCTCCATGGAACAACCCAAACCGGAAGAAAAACCGGCAGAGAAGCCTGCCGAAGAAAAGCCGGCGGAAAAACCCACTGAAAAACCCGCCGAAGCCCCTAAACCGGAAATGCCGCCGGAAAAACCAGCGGAAAAAATGACCCAAGAGAAACCCGCCGAGAAACCGGCGGAATCTAAACCGGCAGAAGAAAAACCGGCGGAAAAACCAGCCGAAAAACCCCAATCGGAAGAAAAACCGGCGGAACCCAAACCGGCAGAAAAAGCGCCCGAAGAAAAACCCGCCGAAAAGATGCCTGCCGAAAAGCCGGGCCAAGAAAAACCGGCTGAACCTGCCGCCAAAGAAAAACCGGCGGCGTCTCCGTCTGAAAAACCCCAGGCCAAGTCTGCAGAAGGTGAGCAAACGTTCCGTTTGCCCGACGGACGAGACCCGACCGATGTGCCGGCCGTAGTCTGGTTGCCTAAACCGGTTATCCGCATCCCGGAGGCCGAGGCCACGACCGAAGCCGAAATGAAACCTTATACAGAAATCATTCCCGGCACGGATGTGAAGTTCGACATGGTACCGATCCGGGGGGGCACGTTCAAAATGGGAAGCCCGGAAAATGAAAAAGGCCGTAAACCGGATGAAGGCCCCCAGGTGGAAGTGCAAATCGAGCCGTTCTGGATGGGCAAATGTGAGGTTACCTGGGACGAATATGAACTCTGGGCCATGGGCCTGGATAAGCAGCGGCGGAAAATTAAAAAGGTCGAGCCGACCGAGCAAGACCGGGTGGCCGACGCTATTACCATCCCCACCAAACCCTATACGGATATGACCTTTGGCATGGGCAAGGAAGGGTACCCGGCTGTCTGTATGACGCAACTAGCGGCCAAGATGTACTGCAAATGGCTGTCGGCCAAAACGGGCCGGTATTATCGTCTGCCCACCGAGGCCGAATGGGAATACGCCTGCCGGGCCGGCACCACGACCGCCTACAGCTTTGGCGATGATGCAGGAAAACTGGCTGACTACGCCTGGTTTGCCGACAATAGCGACGACAAGTATCAGAAAGTCGGCAAAAAGAAGCCCAATCCGTGGGGCCTGCACGACATGCACGGCAACGTGGCCGAGTGGGTCCTAGATCGGTATGATCCGGACTTTTACAAGACGCTGGTAGGTAAGAAGGCGGTCAATCCATGGAACCCGCCGGACCCGAAACAGGAATGGGGTCGGGTGGTCCGAGGTGGCTCGTGGAACGACGATGCGGATCGGCTCCGCAGTGCGGCCCGGACGGTTTCCCATAAAGACTGGAAAATGCAGGACCCGCAGATTCCGCAAAGTATCTGGTACTTGACCGACGCCAATTTTGTCGGCTTCCGGGTGATCCGTCCCTTGAAACTGCCCACCCCAGAAGAAGCCGCCAAATACGATCCCGAACCCGAAGTGGTGAAAGAATATCGGGAAGCGCACGCCAATAAGATGTAATCCGAAGACCGGGATGCATCATGCCATGCTGCCGGGAGCATTGGAAACCCGGCCAAATCAGGGTTTCTGAGCTTTTCGGGAAAGGCATCGGCATCCCCCGGCAACAATCCGCTCACCCTGGAGCTTTTATTTTCTGGAAGGGGCCGGGGTGGGTTACCCTCCGATTCCGGTCCGGGGGAACGATCTTCCATCCTGAGAAACCGTTTGCGCGGAGAGCGTCGGTAAATTGTTCTTTCTTCCTTTTGCTTGGAGGTTCTCGCCATGGGACACGCTAAAGATGTTTCTCGTCGTGATTTTTTGAAGACCAGTGGGCTGGTGGCAGCCGGAGCCGGTTTGGCCGGTTCGCTCAGCATTGCCCGAAGCGCCCATGCAGCCGGTGCGGAACGCATTCGTGCGGTCTTGATTGGTTGCGGGGGCCGCGGCAATGGGGCCATCCGTGACTGCCTGAATGCGGATCCGGCTGTGGTGGTGGTGGCGGTAGCGGATGCGTTTGAAGATCGGGCCAAAGGGACCGCCGAACGCCTCCGTAAAGAGTTTAAGGATCGGGTCAACCTGCCGGACGACCATGTGTTTGTGGGTCTGGAATGCCACAAGGGAGCCTTGGCGGTGCCGTGTGATCTGGTGGTGATGGCCTCGCCGCCAGGATTCCGGCCGATGCAATATGCGGCCGCCATCAAGGCAGGTAAACATGTATTCATGGAAAAACCCTGCTGCGTCGATGCCCCAGGCTTCCGGATGCTCATGGAAGCCAACGAACTGGCCGATCAAAAGGGGCTCAAGGTGGGCGTCGGCCTGCAGCGCCACCATCAAGCCTCCTATGTGGAAACCATCAAACGCATCCATGACGGAGCCATCGGCCGCATTATGCTCCTGCGGGCCTATTGGAACGGCCACGGCATCTGGAACCGCAAACGCGAACCCAACATGACCGAAATGCAATACCAGGTGCACAACTGGTATCATTTCTGCTGGCTCTCCGGCGACAACATCTGCGAACAGCACGTCCACAACCTGGATATCTGCAACTGGGTCATGCAGGGGGCCCTGGGCGGGGTGAAAAACGCCCATCCCGTGGAAGCCAACGGTATGGGCGCCTGCCTGAAACGTTATCGGGGCGAATGGAAAGGCACCGGTCAAATCTTCGACGAACATTTCGTCGAGTTCACCTATGCCGATGGGACCAAGATGTACAGCCAATGCCGGCAAATCCCCAACACTTTCTCCAGTGTCTCGGAACATGCCCATGGGACCGAAGGGGAATCCAATTGCAGCGGTTGGATTCGCGGCAAACAGGAATGGCGGTTCTCCGGCAAAGGGGAGAATTCCTATGTCCAGGAGCATCGGGACTTGATCGCCGCCATTCGCTCCGGCGAAAAATATAACGAAGGTTGGTACGGGGCCATTAGCAGCATGACGGCCGTGCTGGGCCGAATGGCCACCTACAGCGGCCAGGTGGTCAAGTGGGACGATGCGGTCGCCAAGGGCGGCACCGAATTCCCCAAGGAGCTTCGGTGGGACGCCCCCGCCCCGGTCCAAAAAGACGCCGAAGGCAACTACCCCATCCCCATGCCCGGGGAATACAAGGCGTACTAATTGGCTTGCCTGATGAACTCAGTCCCCTAACTAGTTCGGTGGCTCATCCGCCCGTTCCGGACCGTATTTCCCCCCTGCCCAATACGGGCCGGATGAACTTTGCGGAACCCTAAGCCCCCAGGTCGGGTTTTCTGCCCGCCTGGGGGCTTTCCTATAGAACGAGTTTGGCCGAAAATAGGCACCGGACGCCCGGCATCGTCGGTAGATTTTTCCGGAGCCGGCCGCTGCCCATATCCAGGGGTACCCTGGCCCCAGGGGAGGCCCATTCCGGTAGATTTTTTCGTCTGGCTTTCAGGAGGGTTCCGTCATGCAATCTGGTTTCCGGCGTCGGGATTTTCTTTGTCTGGCAGCGGGAGCAGGAGCGGCCCTTTCGGCCGGGTCGGCTGAGTCCCGGGCCGGCGAACAACCTCCTGCCGCCGCGTCCGGCTCGTTACCGCAGATTTCACTGGGTCCGTATAAAATTTCTCGGCTTATCTGTGGCTCGAACTGTTTCAACGGAGGGTCGCACCTGTCGATTTTTGTCAACTACGAAATGCGGGCCTATTATACGGATGAACAGATCCTGAAAACTTTGCGCTGCTGCGAACAGGTGGGGATCAACGCCTGGCAGGGTAGCGGCCCACGCAACGCCCAGCTTTACCGTCGGCTCCGCCAGATGGGAAGCCAAATGCATTACCTGGCCATCGATGTTGGAGATGAACATTCGATCCGTTCGCTTCGAGAGGCCGGCTGTATTGCCATCGCCCACCACGGCGAACGCACCGACCAACTGTTCAAAGCCGGCCGGTTGGATCAGGTCCAGCAGTACCTCAAAAAGGTTCGAGACGCTGGTCTTTTGGTCGGCGTTTCCACCCATATGCCGGCAGTGGTCGAGGAGATCGAATCCCGGGGCTGGGACCTGGACTACTATATGACCTGTGTTTACGAGCGGCACCGGTCGAAAGAGGAACTGGAAAAACTGCTCGGACAGGCGCCGATTCCGGTCGGGGAGGTGTATTTGCCGATGGACCCGCCGCGCATGTTTCGAGCCATCCAGGCGACCCGTCGGCCTTGCCTGGCATTCAAAATCTTGGCGGCCGGTCGGCTTTCGGATCGCAAAAGCTGGGTCGAAGAAGCCTTCCGCCAGACCTTCGAGAACATCAAACCCACCGACGCCGTGATCGTCGGCATCTACGACCGATACAGCGATCAAGCGGCCGAAAACGCCGAGTATGTACGCCGCTTCAGCCACCTGTCTAAAGCACTATCCACGCAGAGCGGCCCTTCGAAGGACTAAGCCGGCTTGCCTTTCGTCGGACGCCTTATGGATATCGTGATTCCTTTACGCCGTGGTAGCCTCGAAGGGCTAAGCCGGCTTGTCTTCCATCGGACGCCCTATGCCGGTGGGGGCCTTGTGGCTGGCGAATCGGTATGCCCTGGCAAAAGGAAACGGCATCTGCTCTTTTAGGGCCGATGCTCCATGCCAAGACGGGCAGACAGAATTGGCACCCCGGGAAGAGGCGGCAACTGCTTTCTTACGGCCCGGGCGTCGAGGCCGGTTTGGTGGACGGGGTCTCCGGAGGGGTGGGTTTTTGTTGTACGTGCTGCTGGATTTCTTCGGCCAGTAAGGGACGGTGATACAGACGCAACCCCTGCAGATAGCCGTCCAGTTGATACGGAGGCCCCGCTCCGCCGCTGTAGTTGCCCACCAGGAGGGGCCCGCGCCAGATCGCCGTTTGGACCGGTTCGCTTTTTTCGGCAACCAATTGGCCATTCTGATACAACCGGAGGCATCGGCCATCAAACACGGCAGCCAGATGGATCCACTGGCCCGTGGCCGATTGGCCTCCATCGCAGTCCACGCCGCCGACATGCCATCGCCAGCCGGAGCCAATCCGCTGCAAAAACCAGCCTGCCTGGCGCCACTGACCGGCACTGACCAGCACGGACATTTGGCCTGGCGTTTGAAGCCAGACCCAGCATTCCAGGCTGAGCGGTTGCTGCAAGGTCCATTCTGGCCGAGGCTCCCAGGCAAGATAGCCGCCTGGCCGGAAGTCGGCTGAAAATGCATTTATGTTCACTTTTCCATGCACCCTCGCCTTCAGTACGGAACCGTCCTGAAGCCGGCCATCGGGCGTGTTGTTCCAAGGGGTGAAGAAGACCGGTTCACGTATCCATCGGCTGGCGGCCTCCACGGGGAGGCTGGGAAGACTTTCCAGCCCACGCCAGCTCACCGAGCGGACATGATACTGATACGGCACGTCCGGTTCGGCGGAAAGATCGCGGAAGGCGTTTCGGCGGATCGGCTGGGGCGTGATCCGTTGGAACTCGGCTGGGCTATTGACCTTCCGGCGATACACATGGTAACCTGCCACCTGGCCAACGGGAAGAGGTTTCCACCCAAGCTGAACCACGCCCGATGGGTCTGGAATCGTCCGCAGGTTTTCCGGCTGGGGCGGCGTTGTCGGGGCCGGTACATGAATACTTATATAAGAGGGTCGGCTTTTCCCTTCCTCGGAAAACAAAATCAGCGCATAGGTCCAATCCCCCTCCGGGACCAGGCGGTCGGTGTATTCAAACAGGGCCGTTTCCACCAAGAGCGTCTTTTCGCTGGGAGTGAACTGAGGTTGCTGGCTCCGGTGCAATTGACTGCGCAGGCCCAATGTCCGGGCCGACCGCTCCCAACGTAAATGGACCATGCCATCCGGCCCCAGTTCGGCTTGAAGGGGAGGTGCGATTTCCGGCGGTTCCGGCGGGATAAACTGCCGCCAGGTGCCAGCGATCCGTTCTGCTCCTGGCATGTCGATACGCGGTTTTTCTAGCGCTTCGTCTCGTGCCTGGCGAATGATGGCCAACATCTGCTGGTAGAACTTATCTTCCGTGGAAGCGAAACTGACGACCGGCTCGCCGCTGGGGTCGTAGGGAATGATCGGATGTTCTGGAAACGCTTCGGGCGGTTGGACAGCGTGGGCGTAACCGCCACGCAGCAGATGCAGCCGTTGCCGACGTGGGTCCACGGGCCGATTTCGGCACAAGCCCAATCCGTATCCTGGGGCGTTCGGCGGCAAGGGAGCCCGGAGGATGCGGCTCCATTCGGGCTGGGCGAGATTGATCCAATCGTTTTCGAAATAGAAGGGTTCCTCTGCCTGGCCATGGCAGCGCAGACAACCGGCCTCCCGCATGACGGCAATCAGCGCCTGTTGGGTATGCTTCCAGTGTGGGATGGCACAGCCGTTTTCGTTGTAGTCCCAGGTGCCATGGTATAGCCCATTGGTATCGATCCAGGCCAGCAGCAGATCCCGTTCGGAGCGGGTCAGGTTGGGGATCCGGCCTTGATGGCCTTCCAGCAGCAGTTGGGCCAGGGGGGCGGCGCCGGAGCCATGTGCCCGGGGGCCAAAAATGCGGCTCGACCAGAGTGCGGTTCCGTTCATGCAGTCGATTCCGGCGATCCAATGGGCAATCAACTGGGTTTTGCGTCGGCTGACGAGGTTTTCGTAACTAATGTTAAAATGTTCTGTCCACCCGCCCGATAGATCCATGCCGCCGGCGATGCCTTCCGGCCCGCCGTGGCAGCGGACGCAATGGCGATCCAGGATCGGCTGAATCATCCGGGGGTAGTCAATAAATCCGCTTCCCCAGGATTCCGGCTGCAGAGGTATCGGCTGTCGGCCCAAAACCTTCGGGGGCTGGCGGTTGGCCGGTGTGGAGCTTTTGTATTCATGGCACCCGATACAGGAGCGGGTTACTCCCGGAGCCGCTTGTACAAAAGTGCGCATACTCTGGATCAGACGCCCCTCCGCATCGAGGGCTTGGAAATAGACGGCCCGGCCGGAAGGAACTTCAAAATACGCAGAACCGTCCGCCTCCACTGGCACCACGCCTAAAATATTCTTGACACTAAACGCCAGTGCAGCGCTAACGAGAAAGGTCTGATTATAGGGGCTGCCGCCCATGGTGGATCGGCTGGTGCGGGAGGTCTCTTCGATCACCCGCAACCATCGGACCTCCCCTCGACGGACTCCGGGCAATCCTTGATAGATGTCTTGCAGGAAAAAGTAACCTGTGCGGGCTTGCCGATTCACCTGGTCGGGAATCACCTTCGGCACAGGCCGAGGCCGGACCAACATGGGCGAATGCAGACAAATGTTCGGGTCCCGGAGCAGCACAAAGCGATGACCTCGTCGGTCGATCATTTCGATCACATTGCGTTTTTCCCCGGGGGGGCGTCCGCTAAACAAAAACACATCCTCCGTCACCGGCCAAGGCTCACACGAATCTCCCCGATCAAACGTCGGATCCTCAGGATGCTCCAGGTGGAAGATCGCCTGCGGGCCATTTTTCCCAAGCCGAGGGTCAATGAGCGCTATCGAACCCCGCGGCGGGGCATTGTGTTTGGCAAACGTGGCGACAATCAGGCCGGTGCCAGGCACCTCCCGAGCGTCCAGGATCGCTTCAGGGAAGACCATGTTATTGGCAAATAGGGCCGTCTCTTGCGTCCCGTCTGGATTGCACGTCCATAGGGACTGGATGGTCAGGGCATTTTTGTCGATGTATTCCCACCGTCCAAACAGAATCCGGCCGTCGGACAAGATGCTCGGGTCAAACTCGTTGACGTTGTTGACGGAAATCGGATGGATGTCGGAGCCGTCCGGGTTCATCACATGCAGGATGGCTACCCCCGTATTATTACAGGGGACCAGCCCGCTCGGGCGGGTCGAGAGGAATACAATCCGGCCGTCCGGCAGATAGGCCGGGGCGAGGTCGTGCTGCCCGCCGCCGCTGCCTTGATGGCAGTTGCAATAGGGGCTCGGATCGGTCAGGCGGCGCAGCCCCCGCCCATCTACGCCAATCTCATAAATACTGGTGCTTCCGTTGGGTTCGCCTTTGAAGCAGAATAGCAGCCTTTTGGCGTCCCAGGAGAGTTCGGGATGGCTATAGACGCCTTCGCCCAATGTTTCCGGAGTGGTCGGGTCGATCACAGCCCGGATGCGCCATTGGTCTTCCGGGGCCCAAGGGTTTTCCAGGATGTAGATGCCCCCGCCGCCAGGTGGCCATTTGTAGTACGTGTCGTAAATGTGGATGCCCGTATAAGAATGGCGCTTCACAAAAAGTAACGGAGCGTTTAACAGGCGACGCATCCTCTGGAGGGCAGCTTCCCGGTCCCTGGCCGGGTCCAGGCTGGCCTTGGCCGAAACGCCGCCGGGCACACCGGCACCCATCCCGCCAACCTCAGAAGAGCTTGCCGGTCCAGAACGGGCTTCCGCAGCCCACGAGGGGTGGTTTTGCCGGGGGGCCTCGATGAGCCAGAAACTAGCCCCTATCCCGAACAGAACCCCTCCAATGAACGAAAACCAACCCAGACGCCGAGCCAACCATCCCATCGGTGGTCTCCTTCCACAAAAAACTTACGTTGCAGCTTCTGGGCTGCTCTCAAGTTATTGTATGCAGAAAGGCTAGAGCTTGGACCTACGGGGAGAACCTCGGCGGTTGCCGCTGGCCTGCCGTCACCTCAGAGGCTGTCCTGAAATTGGTACTTGGGCGGCGGTCCGGACCATTGCCAACCACTTCCGATTTACCAAAGTGCTCGTTTTAAGGAGGTTTAGGCACTCTGGGGGCCGCCGGTGGGTAGTACATTTAGCTAAAAACGGAATTTCGGGACAGCCTCTCAGATCAATTTGGTTATGCCGGGAATGGGCAGGGGGTAATTGCCGTCGGGACCGGGTTTGACCGGCGGCGGCGTGTCGAAATTGCTTTGTTCCGGCGGCGGGGCGTACTGAAAGTCCGATTGGACCACCTCTTCCCATCGGACCGCCTTGCCCGTATAGCAGGCAATCTGTCCCATCACCACCGCCCATGTGCTATTGATCATATATTCTGTCTGGATCGGTTTGCCCTGCAAGACCGATTCCACCAGAACCTTCTGTTCCTCGTCGTAGGGGTTATTGTGCGGCCCTTCGAACTTCCAATTGGTTTCACCTTGGATGCGGCAATCGCCCAGATAGCACACGCCTTTGGTCCCCATGATAATGTCGGAGTAATTATGGTAGCACCCGTTGCGGGTCTGGCACAGGGCGTACACGCGGGCGCCGCTGGCATATTCATAAACAACTGTATGGTGATCGAACATATCGCCATACTCTTCGCCGAAGCTGGTGGATCGACCGGCCAGGCCGAAACACCATGTGGGCGTCTCCTCCTTCAAGGCCCAGGCCACGCGGTCCATATTGTGCACGAGCGACTGCGGCACATCATCGCCGGATAGCCAGCAGAAGTGGTACCAATTGCTGAACTGGTATTGGGTTTCGGTGAGCTTCGGGTCTCGCCGGACCACTTGGTAGGGGCCTCGCAGGAACATCGCCTGGGCAGCCACGATCTGGCCAATCGCCCCGTCGTGAATCCGTTTCATGCATTCCTGGTAGCCCCGATGGAATCGGCTCTGAAGGCCGCAAACAAGGCTCAGCCCCTTTTGTTTGGCCAGTTGGCAGACGGCGGCAAGCCGCTTGCAACCGGCTGGGTCGATGGCCGGCGGCTTTTCGACAAACACATGTTTGCCCGCCTTGATCGCCATCTCCGCGTACATTGGGTGGAACTTCGACGCACAGGCAATCAGCACGATGTCGGCCGCTTCGATCACCTTTTGCTGCACGTCAAAGCCGGCCAAGCAGTGGTCGTCATCCACCAGGACCTGTTCGGGGAACATCTTTTTCAGCCGCTCTCGGGACCCCCGAACACGATTCTCAAATACATCGCACATGGCGACCAATTTCACGAAGGGTCCGGCCCGCATACTTTCGGCGGCTGCCCCGCTGCATCGGCCGCCGGCGCCGATCATGCCGATCTTGACCACCTGTTCGCCCCGGGCATGGGCCGATCGAGCGATCGACAGAGCGGCCAAAGCCGACGCCCCAGCCGCCGACGCCTTCAAAAACTCCCGCCGATTCCTGCCCTGCTTGGCCGCTCCGGACACAGCGCCACCATGTACTTGTGAAAATTTTTTCTCCATCGCTCGGTCCCTTTCTCTAAAAGCCCATTCCAATCGGTCATTCCACACCGTTGTGCTCTATTATGCCTATCGGAACCTCTCAGGTCTATAGCTCCTCGTCAAAAAATAAAAAGAGCAGCCGACCAATAGAGAGCTCCAGATAATAGCAGACGGCCCTCCTAGGCTGCTCCGCAAAAAGAGAATCCAGATTTTAGCCTTTATATTGCCCGGATCATGACCTTTCGGATACAGCAGAAAATCGGCCCTCTCCGTGCGCCAGAGGTATTGCAGGAACAAAACGTCAAAGAAGGCGAGACAAAACCCGAAGAAACGGGCGGAGGGTTTACAGAGCGGCACGGCCTTCTTGGAGCAGGGAAAGCGGGTCTTGTCGGGCGGCGGCAATGGCCGGGCCGAACGCCCCAGCCAGACAAAGCCCCCATGCCAAGCCAAAACCGCCGGCCATCTTCGTCCACGGTACGACCAACGGCGTTTCCATCCCGCCGAAAAAGCTCACCTATTGCGAGATGCCGATCCCGCACCAGCCGGCCATCACCCCGAAGGCCAAGCTCACGGTGCAGGCGGCCAGTCCGATGAGCACGCCCTCGGCCAAGATCAGGCGGAACAGGCCGTTTCGGCTCAAGCCCACCGATCGCAGCACGCCCAATTCCCACCGCGCGCAAGACGGCCAATTGCCGAACCCGCTTGGTTACTTCCATGCTCAGGGTGGTGAAGATGATAAAGACGGCGGCCAACAGGGCCATGCCTGTGGCCGACCACGCCTGCCGACGCGCGCTGGCCGCCCACATCCCTTCCTCCATCGCCGAGCGAAGTTCCTCTGGTCCTACCAACAAAAGGGGCGGCTCGGCCGAAGCCAACCGATCCAACCACCGCTGCCGAAATGACCTGCCCCTGCCGAAACCGCTTGGTAAGACCTTCTCCCTGAAGGGGCGGAACGGGTTCTATCGAAACAGTCATGAAAAAATCCTCACTTTCTCGAAAAGGTGTTTTTTTCCGGGGGATCCGGGAGGCGGCTTTCAAAGGGGATAGCCTGGCCTGGTTACTGGCTTAAGGAAATGACTTCGCCGCCGTTGATGGTAGCCAGGGCCCGCCAAACGGCCAGTTCCGTCGAGTTGGAAAAGAATCGGGCCGAGCCGTCCACCATGACGGCGTTCACCCCACCCGGGTGATAGCTTCGGGAAGTCACGATGGCATACGTGGGACGGCCAGCAATCCCATTTCTGCCTTCCTGCCAGGAGTTATAGTCGCAATCCAGGTTAGGATCATTAGGGCAAGCAATCCGCGCATTGGGTGGGAAACAGGCGGTAAAACCGGTGTGATGGACACGCCCGTCGGGCCATTCTGTGTGGCCTGTGTCCTTAAAGTCCGTAGCAGAGGGGATTATCGTTGCCGCTTCCGCCGGGGAGTTGGGGATAGCCGTTGTGGGCGGGCCCCCGTTGCGGTGATACGGCTGCCACGCTTTCACCTCCGCCGCCAAAAGCGTATTACTCGTGCCATCTCGAACGGCGTCAAAACCCACCTGCGCATTCGGGTAGGAAATACCGTCGCCGCCGCGGTCTGTTGCTGGATCATAAACAAAATACACCCCCAGGTTGAACCCGTAGGTGGTTGGATATAGGTGGGGTTTACCGCCTCCCGGATCGCGCACCCGCCGCGATTGGGGATCACTGGGGCAAGCGAACACGGGAATTCGCACCTGGTGGATCACCGATTGATTATCCCAGGCTGCTACTAAGTTCACCTGAGCGCCCAACGCTGTTTGTTCCAGGAAGGGTAGAATTCGCCCGTGAATCCCCCAGGACACGTTATTGCCGGTGCTTTGGGTTGTACGATCGACAATGGCACTCGGCGGGAAAGTGCCCCAACTGCTGGCATAGTTGTGCATGGCCAATCCAAGCTGCTTGAGGTTGTTCAGGCACTGGGTGCGTCGGGCCGCCTCTCGGGCCGCCTGCACCGCCGGCAAAAGCAGGGCAATCAAAATGCCAATGATGGCAATCACCACCAAAAGCTCCACTAACGTAAAACCTTTCTTCCTGTTGCAGAATGTTCCTCTCATGTGGCAGTGTCTCCAGAAGACAAAGACTTGATGGATTGGTAACACTTTAGCCGAATGGGGGACACCGATGTGTCCCCCCTGCGAAAGCGGCAATGACGCCCTCATCTGGCTGAGCCTTCGGCTCATCCGGGATCTCGACGGTCCGGGAAGAGGCAAGTTGCTTCCTTCGGCCAAGTGTTACGTAGATTTTCCTTCACCAGAACGTTTTCTGTTTGGCGTTTTGCCTCACCCGGAGTGCTGCCCAAAAAGGGCAATTTTTGTGCCGGAGAAAATTGCAGAACCGGATTGCGCTGCTGCGGCAAGAGGAGTCGGTTTCTAGACCGCCGGGGGAACTTGGGGAACGGTCTCAGAAGGAGATCGCCATAACTCCTTGGCAAAAGAAGAGTTAAGAACGAGTCTTTGCTTAGGAGTTTCGAGGTTCGGGAGCAGCAGCAAGCCTCCGGTCGGCAAGAACAGCCCGTAGAATCGCCGCCGAGGAAGTGAACGGTTCGGAGCAGGCAGGGCTTTTTCGGCGATGGTCAGAAAATCGTCATCGGCGTCGATTTTTTCGCCGTGGCTATTTTCCGATTGGAGAGGGGGAGGCTATTCTCGAAATTCGTAACACGTTAGCCGAATGGAGAGCTCGGCTGTGTCAATGCCGCGAAAACGGCAGTCCAGAAATGTGAAGTCCTTGTTTCCTGGATTCCCGCTTACGCGGAAACAAGCCTGGATCCTGCTTACGCAGGAGTGAGACCCTCGGCCCCCGTTCATTCGGCTAACCTTGACTGTATCCACCGGGACTAATTACCCCAATCGGTAGTGTTCGAGCCGATGTTTAGCCCCTCCAAGTGGCAGGGGCCTGGCTGGCTGGAGACAGTCAAACTAAAATGTTCCTGATTTTGCGAGGCTGTTCCGAAGGCAGATGGAGCCGGGGCTGGGACACTCTTTCGCCCGCCCCTCTTGCAAAATCCCACCAAACGCCCGGTGGTAGTCAGAGCACTATTGGGCAGCGATCAAGTCAGCCGATCTGCATCTGATTTCGGCGCAGCCTCGGAACTGTTCGGAGGCCTGCCGGAAAGAGAAAACCTGGAAACATGCAATTTCAGTTAGTACCCGATCAAGCTGGGCCAGTACCGCTCTTGCCGCAAAAATATCTGCCATAGGCCCAGCATGCCGCCCAGGATCAAAAGTCCTAGATGACACAAATCCCCTACCCACAGAAATCGGCCAAAACCCGCCACGTGCGGATGTTCCACCAACAGTACGCCCGGCCGACAGACCAAAAACAACGACAGACCATCCACCAGCACGGCCATGGCCGACAGTTTTTCTCCCTGTTGCGATTGTGATCCAGAGCTCCCTTTGATCCCCTGGCCGAGGAACGGAGCGGCCACGGTCGGGTAGCGCAGGCTGACCACGACCGGTCGAAACGGCCGCGGATCGGTGTACTTTAGCCCAGCACATCCCGTGCCCATGGTGCTGAGCAGTATCTGCGGCAGGATCAGGATGGGCAACCACGCCACGGCCGCCTCTTCCGTTTCCACCAAAGTGGAGACAATAAATGAGACGGTCAACCCTCCTAGATACACCAGCCACAACGCCGCCCCCCATCCCAGCCAGCCAAGCCAAGATCGATCCAGGAACTCTTCGGTTAACCCTTCCGGAAGCACCCAGGGAACCAGCATCCGCACCAGCAGGAGAAAGACCGCCAATTGGCAGATGCCGACAAGTCCATAGACGAATCCCTTGGCCAACAGGTAGCTGCCTGGTGCCAGGCCGCCCAGCCGATCCCGGATGTAGCCCCGCCGA
>Ga0209809_1000423_pt1 | contig 38792 bp, 26 predicted proteins | sample YNPMSTMetaG_FD_186172 | JGI IMG/M metagenome (GOLD analysis project Ga0209809, IMG submission 186172) | Anoxygenic and chlorotrophic microbial mat microbial communities from Yellowstone National Park, USA - YNP MS-T MetaG (SPAdes) (version 2) ...
TTAAGTTAGACATAAACATACCTAACTTTATACCACAAAAGCACTTCGGAGGGACCGCCTATTTTTTCCCGCCCCACGAAAAAACTGGGGATAAGTCAGGGATAGCTACACGGTGTCGCTCTGGTTCAAGCCGCAGCGAATCTCCGGCGTCCAATTCTTGGCCAGTAAATGGAATGCTAGCTCTAGCGATGTCGGTTGGAGCATCTGGCTCGATGGGGATGATTTGCAGGTGCGAGGCCAACAGGTGGGCGGCGGAGAGAACGACCGTTTTGGTCAGAGAGTCTCCGATGCCATCCAGGCAGACCAATGGTACCATGTGGCTATGGTCATTGATCGGCAGTCGAACACCATCCGGGGTTATCTGAACGGAAGTAATCAAGGTTGGCAAACCGGCGGCGGAGGGGCGGTGACCGACTCCCTGATCCCTGGCAGTTCGATTACCTGGGCTTATCCGTTACTCTTAGGCCGCAGGGGCACGGACGGGGCTGCTTATCAAGGCTGGATCGACGATTTTGCCATCTGGGATCGGGCCTTGTCGCCGAAGGAAATCCAGTATCTCTACACGAAGGGCCTTCAGGGCTTTAATGCGGCGATGGTGCCGGAGCCCGTTTCGGTGGTGCTGTTGGTGTTTGGGTTGGCAGGTTGGTTGGCCGCGGTCTGGCGGCGCAAAGCTGCTTTGGGCCACCAAAGATAGCCCGGCGCCAATAAAGATAGCCCGGCGCCAATAAAATCCACCATCCCTTTTCCAGGAGGTAGTAGGAATGTCTTCCAGGAGCAAGAGGCCGTACAGCGGGGCGCTCGGGATACGAAATGGCGGAATCTATTCCAAAGTCCATGGATTCACCCTGGTTGAATTGCTGGTGGTGATTACGATCATCGGGATATTGATAGCGCTGTTGTTGCCGGCGGTGCAATCGGCCCGGGAGGCCGCCCGACGAACCCAGTGCCAAAACAATCTCAAGCAGATCGGCTTGGCCTGTCTGGAACACGAGGCGGCCCAAGGGACGTTTCCCTCCGGCGGTTGGGGGGTGCGATGGGTGGGGGATCCGGACCGCGGCTTCGGGCGCAAACAGCCCGGCGGATGGATTTACAGTATCCTTCCTTTTCTCGAACAGGAGGCCGTCTATAACCTGCCCCGCGATGGCGATCCGAATATGGTAACATCTGCACAGAAAGACGGGGCGCGGCGGATGGTGCTCACCCCGCTGGCGATCATGAATTGCCCTAGCCGACGACGGCCGATCGTCTATCCGGATACCGGCTACGTGTGGGCCTACAACATGGACTCGCCCGGCGGAGCAGCCCGGAGCGACTACTGCGGCAACGCCGGCCCACGCACCGGTTGCGCTGGCAGTTCTTATTCGCCCGCTTCCTTAGCCCAGTATGAAACCTTTACCGGCTGGATGTCCCAGAACGGCTGGAACCTGACCGGCATCCTTTACCAAATCAGCGAGGTGAGCACCATTCCCGATGGAAGTAGCAATACCTATCTGGCAGGGGAAAAGTATCTCTGCCCAGATAATTACCAGAATGGATATGATAGTTCGGATAATGAGTCGATGTATGTGGGCGACGATCGGGATGTGCTCTGCAATACGCTGGTTACGGATCAGCCGATGCAGGATCGGCCAGGCGTCTCCGGCCGATTCAGCTTCGGCAGCGCGCATCCGGGCGGCTGGAACGCGGTGTTTTGCGATGGCTCGGTGCGCACCATGTCCTACAGCATAGACCCCAACATCCACGTCCTGCTGGGGAACCGCAAAGACGGCCAGCCCCTGGACAGCAGCAAGTTGTAATGGGATACTTCCGTAGAAGAGCCAACCCGTAAAATCTCTATAACATTTTACGAATGGTGGGGTCTATGTGGCGGGGTCTGTGTGTCACTGCTGTGGAAGCAGCAGTCCAGGTTGATTCCCGCGCAAGCGGGAACCCAGTCAATATGGAGTGCGCCTTTCTAGATTCCCGCTTGTGCGGGAAGAACACGTTGGGTTTAGCTCGCCCAGGGGAGCGGCAAGCTGCTTCATTCGGTTAAAGTGGGGCAAATCCCGCAAGAATTGGAAGCCTCCATGACGCTGGAAGGGTAATAGAAAGAATCATTTTGTTCGAGGCTCTTCATCCCGCAGAAAGGCAATCCCAGGGATGCTCCGAACGGGCCGAAGGGCAGGTGCCTGCTCCCCTTGTATTTGGGGTGGACTAACCATCTTTCGTGTATCGGCTACCAGGTGTTCTCCGAGGATATCGACATAAAATGAGAGGCTAGGTTCTTCCGTTCCCCTTGGCGGATGCAGGAGACAGCAAACCATGAATCCGAAATGCTTGGGGATTTGGGTGGGATGGGTGGGGGTAGGTCTGTTGGCCCTCGGCGGCTGTGGTCAGAAGGGACCGGCCAGTTATCCGGTCTTCGGCACGGTAACCTTGGATGGGCAGCCGATCCCGGAAGGCCGGATCAGTTTTATCCCGGAAGGGGGCAAAGCGGCGCCGGACAGCGGCCCGATCCAGAACGGCAAGTTTCAGCTTCGGGTCAAGGCTGGCCAACACCGGGTGGAAATCACCGCGGATCGGCCCACCGGGAAAATCGACCCCGTCATGGGCATGGCCCCCAGGGAGTGCTACATCCCGGCCTGCTACAATTCCCAGTCGATCCTGACGGCAGAAGTCAAGCCGGACGGCCCCAACCAGTTCGCCTTTGAACTGAAATCCGAAGCAAAATCGCAAAGCCAATAACTTGCGTGGCTGATCGGTGGCTATACGGGCATCAGAGTTTGAGTGTATCGGCCCGGCCAGGCCTCTCAACTTGTAGGGGGTAGAAATTGGCCCGAACCCCACAGAGTGTGGTAATTACTTTCGGTGGATACACTCAAAAGAGGAAGAGTCGGCGTAGTGGGACCCTTCTTTCTTTACGGAGGCGTTGCCCTGCCGGGACGCAGACGGTTCGTTTGACGGTATCTACTCGGCCTGGCCCTTACCAGATGTAGGGGCTAACAATCGGATCGAACACCACAGGTTGTGGTCATAGTTCCCGGTAGATACAGTCAAGTTAGGCCCGGTCGAAGGGGAAGGGCAGGACTTCGGCCAGCGTTCTGGCGCCGACGGCGATCATCACCAGCCGATCAAACCCCAACGCCACGCCGACCGATGGCGGCAGACCGGCCTCCATAGCCGCCAGCAGTCGGCTCTGTTCCGGCAGGGGCGATTTGCCGTCGGCTTGCCGAAGCTGGTTATTCCGACGGTTCCGCCGACGGAGTTCATCCGGATCGCAAAGTTCGTGGTAGCCGTTGGCAAGCTCGATGCCATCGACATAGAGTTCAAAGCGTTCGGCTACCGGGGGCGGGCCGGGCCGAATCCGCGCTAAAGCGGCCTGGCTGGCCGGGTAGTCGTACACCATCCACACACCCTGAAGCTTTGGCTGCACGCAGAAGCTGAGCAAAAGATCAAGCCAACCGTCCCGATCGTCCGTGCGCAAGCTTTCCGGCGGGGTGATGCCAGTGGTCCGCACTGCTTCCTGCAACTGGCCCTCCGATGCGGTGTGCGGATCCACACCCACCCATTGCAAAAAAGCCTCTTGGTAGGAGATTTGCCGAGCGGGACCCCGGCCTAGCAGCCGATCGGCCAATCGGCTCAAAAAATTCATGCCTTCCTGCATGGTTTGGCCCACCCGGTACCATTCGACCATGGTAAATTCCGGATTGTGCAACGGGCCGAACTCTTCCGACCGGAACACATGGCAGATTTGATAGATGCCTGTGGTCTTGCCGTTGGGACGACCGTTCCGCCCCCAAAAGGCGGCCAGAAGCCGTTTCATGCAAAACTCCGGCGATGTCTGAAGCCACCGACGTCCCCAACCGGGCACCTCCACCGCCAACGGATCCAAATGCCGATCCACCACCGTATCGGCCGAAAGCAGCGGCGTTTCCACCTCCAGAAGACCCTCTTCGGCAAAAAAAGCCCTTATGCGGGCCAAAAGCTCCCCGCGCCATCGCAGCACCTCCCAAGAGGCAGTCGGCAGAAAATCCTGCCCAGAAACCCGTTGGGAAACATCCGGAAACCGGTTTAGAGGGGTATTGCTCATGGACGCGGAATGCTTCAACCTTCGAACGTGGTACTTCTTTAGCCGAATGGTGGGGTGATGTGTCATTCCTGCGTGAGCAGGAATCCAAGCTGGTTTGTACCTGCTAGGGTGTTCCAGGGTGACAAGCGGGTACCAGGCAACAGGGGGCTCCTACGTTCTGGATTCCCGCTTGCGCGGGAATGACACGTTGGGTTTAGCTCGCCAGGAAAGAGGCCAGTTGCTTCATTCGGCTAAAGTGTTACGGGAATTTTTGGCCGGTCAGCCGTTCGTAGGCTTCGAGGTATTTTTCCCGGGTTTTTTGGATCACCTCATCCGGCAGCGGCGGCGGAGGACTGTTTTTGTCCCACCTGGTCGAGCTGAGCCAATCTCGCACAAACTGCTTGTCAAACGAAGGTTGGCTCCGGCCGGGCTGATACTGATCGGCAGGCCAGAACCGGGAACTGTCCGGCGTAAGTACCTCGTCGATTAGGATTAGTTGGCCGTCGCACCAGCCGAACTCAAACTTCGTGTCGGCAATGATAATACCCCGCTGCAAGGCGTATTCGGCGCCTTTTTGGAAAATTTCCAGGCTGCGCTGGCGAAGCAATTCGGCGGTCTCTCGGCCCACCCGATCGACCATCTGGTGGAAGGTGATGTTCTCGTCGTGGCCGGTGGCCGCTTTGGTGGCCGGGGTGAAGATCGGCTCCGGCAACCGGGAGCTTTCCACCAACCCGGCCGGCAGCCGAATGCCGCAGACCGTGCCCGACTGTTGATATTCTTTCCACCCGGACCCGGCCAGATAGCCTCGAACCACACACTCGATGGGTACCACCTCGGCCTTTTTGCAGAGGCTAACCCGGCCCTCCAACGGCGCCGTATCCACACCCGGCGGCAGATAGGGACGAATGTCCTCCAGGTCGGTCGAAATCAGATGATGCGGCACGTCCAGCCAACGGAACCAAAAGGCCGACAGTTGGGTGAGTATCCGCCCTTTGTCGGGGATGGCACTGGGCAGCACCCAGTCGAAGGCGCTGATGCGGTCGGTTCCGACCAACAGGAGCCGATCGCCCAGGTCATACACATCCCGCACTTTCCCCCGGCGAACCGGTAGGCCCGGTAAATCGGTCTGGAGAACCACCTTGGACATAATGTTTCTCGACTCCCTGAAGAAGAGGAAAACAGACGTAGGCTCGCCCCTTTGGACTTCTTTTTATACCGGACGGCGGAAGAAAAATCGAGGGGGCCCGAGCGTTTTTCCTGCTTTTCCGGGCCGGGCAACACCAAACCTTTGGCGGTTATTTTGGGATCGGGCAAAAAGGCGTTGGCCATGGTCTTGAAGTGAAAGCACGGCTGGGGTACACTCCCAAACAAGAGAAGCGGATGGGGGCCGGAAGCCTTTCGATTCACCAGTTATGTTGTAACCCCTTCTTTCATTCTGGGTTAGATACCGTCCTCCAGGCGGTGTGATGAAGGAGTATCGGGCGTATGGGACAGATGCGATTCCTGATTTGGCCGCCGGATCGCATCGGGTCCGAAATCGCCCAGCAGGCCTATCTGGCTGGGATAGATCGCACACCGTGGCCATGCCGACTCCACTGGAACCAGGGGGAACTGGTCATCGAACGGAGCGTATCGGACTCGGCCAATCTGTATATTCCCTGGCCGGTCGAAGGGGTGGGGATGCTGATGGTGGGCACCGCCACGCTCATGGAGCGAGAAGAGCCGTATCATTTGCCCTTGGAACTGGCCCGTGGCAAATTGGGCCAGGTGCGAAATCAACTGGGCGAGTGGGAAGCCTTAGGGTTGGTTGTGCCGGAAGAATTGCAGCGGTTGATTTCGGAGGGGACCCGGCAGTTGGCCGAGGCCGCACTGGCCCCGCTCGGCTCCGAAGAGTCCACCACAGCAGCGGAACGGGCGTTACGGTTGGCGGTGGAGGCGGCCGAGCGACTGGCCACCTGTTATGCAGAACAGGTCCTCGGAGTGCGACGCCGCGCAGGCTCGAAACCGGCCACCTGGGTCGGGGTGGATCTGGGCAACGCCTTTTTGGACGAAGCCACCGGCAGTCAGCTCCTCCAGAGCGTCTCTGCCGCCTGTGTGCCGATTGTCTGGCACGATGTGGAAGCCAGCGAAGGTACGTACCGGTGGGAGGTCCCGGACCAGCAGATCGGTTGGTGCCGAAAGAATCAGCTTTTGGTGGTGGCCGGGCCGCTATTGCAGATGGATCGACGTACCCTGCCCGACTGGATTTATCTGTGTGAAGACGACTGGGAAGCCTTGGCCGCCTTTGCCGAGGAGTTCGTCCAGGCCGCCGTGCGGCGCTATGCGGGTCAGGTCCGGTTATGGATCGCTGCCGGCCGAATCAATCTCCCCACCGCTTTCTCCCTGTCGGAAGAAGAAAGAATCCAGTTAACCGCCCGGGTCGTCCAATCCGTTCGTTCCGCCGATCCGCAGACGCCGGTGGTGGTAAGTTTTGATCAGCCTTGGGCGGAATACCTGGCCCGGCGTGAACTGGATTTCCCTCCTCTGCATGTAGCCGACAGCTTACTCCGGGCCGACATCGGCCTGCATGGCCTGATGCTGGAAATCAACCTGGGCTATCAGCCAGGAGGCACGTTCCACCGGGACCTGCTGGAAATCAGCCGACATCTGGATCACTGGGCTCTTCTGGGCGTGCCGCTGTACATTTCGCTTTGTGCCCCGAGCAGCGATCAGCCAGATCCCTTGGCCTACTACGCCAACCGGCGTCCCCCGCCCGGCAGCAACCCCCGGAGCCAACAACTCTGGCTCAGCCGACTCCTCCCTCTCCTCTTGGCCAAACCCTATATCCACGGCATCCTTTGGAACCACCTTCGAGACTTTTTTCCGCATGAGTATCCTCATGCGGGCTTGATGGATATGCGACGGCATCCCAAACCGGCCCTCCGTACCCTGGCCACCCTCCGCCAAGCCCTCCTCAAATGAACGGGCTTCCCTAACTTGCCTGTATCACCGGACAGAACGACCACCAATTGTGGTCGTTGGTACCGGTGGATACAGCCAAGGGAAAATGTTACCAGTTTTCCAATAGGTTAAGGCAAAAACGCACCGTTCCCTTTCCACATGGATTCCTCACCGTCTGCTCCAACCACCCATGAGATGTTCATTGGGTAGAGAAGTTTTTCAACGCCTTTGCCACGACGGCTCGAATTTTTTCCAGACCGGTTCGGGCCACCTGGAGCGCGTCCTGCTTCCAATATTCCCGGTTGAACAGCTCCAGCGACAGATACCCTCGAAAACCGATCTCATACAGAATCTGCACAATCCGGTCCCACGGGGCCACCCCATCGCCCGGATACACACGGTGGCTGTCGTTGATCGTTTCCCGGGGCGGATCGGCCGGATAATCGTTGATGTGCAGCGTATGCATGGCCGAGCCAGCCACCAACCGTAATCCTTCAAACGACGAGCCGCCTTTATAGAGTTGATACACATCCAGCAGCAGACTGGCCTGGGGATGACCAGCTTCGATGGCCACATAGACGGCCTCGGCCAGTCGGCCCAACGTCTTGGAAGCGCCCCAAACCTCCAACTGCGGGATCACCCCGACCTGCTGGCCCAGTTCCAGCAACCGCCGATATCGCTCGGCAACAGCAGAGAGCGGAATGGGGCCTTTGGTGGCGCCGGCGGGCGGAGCGGCAATCCATCGGCCCCCCAACTCCGCCACCCACTCCATCTCCCGACGCATCTGCTCCAGCCCCTTGGCCCGGGCTGCCTCGTCATCCACGATCCAGGGCGAAAACCCGATGGCCCCCACCACGGTCAAGTGGTGGTCTTCCAGGCGTTTTCGCAGATCGGCCAGTTTGCCGCCCGACTGCTGATAGGCCTCCAAATCCCGAATCCACGGCTCAATGCCGTCGTAGCCGGCCTTAGCCGCCACCTCGATCTGCTCCAGCACCGATAACTTCTGCCCCATAATGGTGGCGGTATTCAGGGCGAAGCGGAACGGTTTTTCCAGCCGCTGCTCCCCCGCCGCAGATATTTGTGAACAAACCGGCGAAAATAATTTCCCCTGGTCCCCGGCAGACCCTGCTGGCCCAAGAGAAGCTTCCTCCCCTTGCGAGGCTTCCAGAAGCCTGCTGCCTGCCAGTCCGGCCACGGCACCGGCCACCCCTCCGCCCGCTCGAAGCAACCACTGCCTCCGGGAAACTCGATCATGTGGTGGACGTTGAGTAGGCATCTTTAACGCTCTCTCCTAGAGAACAACGAAACGGCCAACTTTTGTAATCTTGTTGCAATTCTACCTTTATATATATGTCTAAATAGACATATTAACATCTGTCGGAAGAGAGCTGGATTTTATATTCGTAAAAGCTCGAACAATTGCAAACGGATCGATTCGTTACTCAATAAGTCTTCTACCGTAAACCAATGGGTAATGATATGGCGATTCAGCTCTAAATCCTTTTTTGCCCTCTCGGTCAGAGACGCTTTGGAAAAAACCAGGATTGTTACGGCCGTAGGGTTTTCCTCTCGAGTTCGACGGAGACTTTTCATGGCGGCCCCTAACCGCTCCAGCACCCCCGCAGAATCAATCCCGCCCTTGACCTCCACTGCCGATTGAATACCCTGCCCCTTATAAAAGGCCACATCGGGTTCCGAGCCGAACAAAACAACCCGGCCATCCGATAGTTCCATTCGCTGGCCTTGGTCAGTTTCTTGGCGAACCCAACCGGCGTCCCGAAGCCTCCGTTGAATAAGGCCCTTGACAAGCAGTTCGGCATGTTGACCTTTGGCGTTTTGCCACGATCCTTGGGCTTGAGCGCCGGCGGCCATTCCGCGCCAGAGATCAAATTCTCTGGGATTTATTTGTACATCTGTCTCGATGAGGCGACTAATGATCAGATGGAGATGATAGGCAACTTGTTTGGCCGTCGATTCTTCCGGCGTGCTGGAGCCCATCTCATAGGAAGTTACCGGGAGTCCCACTCTTCCCATCGACTTTTGCGATACCATCGAAAGCATTCGATAGTAGCCCGTGGCCCCTGGAATCTGGATCGACACCTGTGGGTGTGCAAAAACGGTAACCGGCTTAATTCCCCGATGGATCACCTTGTTCCACGCCGATTCGGTAATCCCTAGTTCCTGTTTCTCCCAGGAGAGATCTTCGCCGCGGATAGCCTCGATTGCTTCTGCAATCGGAAGCATTTTCCATTCATGGAGTTTCTGATGGAAGAATTCACTTTTGGTCAGTTGATCGAGGAACCAGGGTTGATCCTCTGGATGTTCGATCATTCCTGTTTTCTCCAAACCACAATGCTTTCTCGTACTGGAAGTCGGCCATAGCGGCCCATTTGTTGGGAGCTGTTGCCTTTGTACCTGGCAACTAGGATTTCTTCCACCGCAAATCCCTCTTGCTCAGCCATCTCCGAAAGGATCAAGTCCACCGGCAACATATGGCCTTCAAACCGGACATTATCTACGACCATCACCACATGAGCGGACGAAGCCAGCACTTTCCACCATTGAGAGATGGTCTTCTGCATATCTACAAAATAGGCCGTTAACATATCGGGGATTTTAGGATTGTTTAACGTTTTCGAGCGGGCTTTCAAAAAATCTACCACTTCCTGGACCGCTGGATGGGGAGGGGATTCAGAATCGCCGAGTTTCGCTTCGATATGGGATCGGAGCATACTGTGACGCAGTTGCCGTAATTCCGGAAAGTTCCGGACAAAATGGAAACAAAGTTCCAAACTGTACGTGCGAGTATAATCATAGCGGTTGGCATAAGGCGGCGAGGTAATCAGAACCGTCGGGGGCCGATCCAAACGAACTTCTTCTAACCGCCGGGTATCCCCTAACACCACCCGAAAGGGCACAAACACCTCTTTCCATCCTAGTTCCTGAATCTTACGGAGATCCGCTTCGGCTTGCTGAACTTTTCTGGCCATTGCCTCTTCGGGCTGAGTCGTGGGTTTATCCCGCCGCAGACGCAGGAACTGGCCATCTTTGGAAGTGTAACTGCAAGACTCCAGGATCGAAAAAAACAGCAAAAGAAAAACTTCTCGCATTGGGGACTGCAGGCCGTCGATAACGGTTTTCCACCGACGTAATTCGGCCAAGGTTTCCGGAGGGAACGCGACTTGCATTATGGCCACGTCCATGGCCACCGGCGCCGGCTCCGCCGATCTGACTTTACCAAGAAGGTCTTGAAAAACCTTGCTCAATTCTCCCGGACGGAGTTGGAAAAAAAACGGAAGCGTCTGGGCGATAAACACGGCTATGGGCAATCGGTCGATTCCCAAAGCAGGCGATGCCCGGCAAGCGGCAGCCAGAATCGTCGTCCCCATTCCGCAAAAGGGATCAAACACCATATCTTTCCGGGTCACCTCAAACCGTCTGAGCCACTCATCCACAAAACAAAATGCAAATGCCTCTTTGTATCGATACAGGCGAAGAAGGGGAACCTCCTTATTGCCCACATATGACACTAAATTCGCCATGCGCAGATCTTCTCGCATCCGAGAGGCATATTTCGCCTCTAATCGCCGGACTTCGGGACTTAAATACCCCTTTTCCCATTCAAACAACGTGAACTGCTTCATTAACGTATATTCTTTCCTTACCCACAGATCTTCCGAAAATACCCAATACCAACGGTTCTGGTTGGCGCACAGTCTAACCGTGTTTGCTCGTCATTATATCCTCTTCCCCCCTCTTGGCACACCTCCCACTTTTGAGGTTTTCCCACGGCAAACCCAATTCCCCAATCTTAAGCAGCCGACAATCCTTGTTTATCGAATTCTTCTCCGGCGCGGGCAGGTGGTTTTCGGCCCCATAGGGGTGGCACGCCCAGGTGCCGGTTGATCCGGGCCACCAGCCACTGTTTCTCCTCGTCGGAAAGAAACGTGCCGAAAGAAGCCGGCGCACCGGAGGCCGTGGTGATCGCAATTTTATATACCGGTTGGTCGTTTTGCCGATAGGATTCCACCAACTTCGCATGACTGGTTCGATCCAGCGGATATTCCCGGAGGCGTTCCCGACCAAACAGCACATGACGCACCACCACCCGATCCGGTTCTACCAGGACATACGTTTTCCCGAACCGGCCAGATAGCCAACAATATAGCAGCACTAGTCCTGCGATCCAAAATACGCTCAACACCAGGAGGAAGAACACCCCGGCGGGAAACGGCATGTTCCCAGCCGCCAGATCCATTCGGAGAAACATCCAAGTAAAGAAGCTGATCATGCTCAGCCAGAAGATGGCAAAGCAGCCCAGACTTCGGACCGCTCGGTTGCTGCCCGGCAGGATGAGGAGGATCAACTGGGAGTCTTTCTGCACGCATTGCAACCGGCCGGGCGGTGGGGTGTCGGAGATCGGTTCTTCGGCTGTTTCGCCAAGGTCATCGCCAGAAGATGGCCCTTCCAGAGCAGCGGACTGCGGATCGGGCGACTCGGCCTGAAGTTCCCCCATCCGAACGGTCTGGTCGCACTCGGGGCAATCGAACTCCTCTCCAAAGGTGGCCAAAATCCCCTCATCCAAGGGGGCGCCGCAGTGCGGACAACGCCACGTCATGATCCCAGCCTTTCTGATACGCTCTTGGGCATTCTAAAGTGGTATTTTGTCCCCCCCTTGAAGTGTGATCTACCATCTGGCACCTAGGGGGTTTAAAATGAGAAAAGGGCCTTGTTATTAAGTATGGCTTATTGGAGGGGGTCTCGGAATTTCCCCCGGGGGTCCCGTTGGACAATCCAACTTTCACCACTTCCCCCGAAAGCAGGAGCGGCTTCCAGTGCGTACCAAACCCTCCCCCATCGAGTCGGCCATCGAGGCCATTGCCCAAGGCAAAGTGGTTATCGTCATGGACGACGAAAACCGGGAAAACGAGGGGGATTTTATTTGTGCAGCCGAAAAGGTTACGCCGGAGATCGTCAATTTCATGATCACCCATGGCCGGGGGCTTTTATGTGTGGCCGTGTTGCCGGAGGTCTGCCGACGGCTGGATCTGCCGCCGATGGTTGAGCATAATACGGCGCCGTTGGGGACGAACTTTACGGTGCCGGTGGATCATCGCACGTGCCGAACCGGCATTACCGCCGAAGAGCGGGCCCGGACCATCCGTCGGTTAGTGGATCCGACAAGCCAGCCCAGCGAGTTTGTCCGACCTGGACATGTGTATCCGCTGCGTGCCATGGAAGGAGGCGTCTTGCGTCGGGCGGGGCATACCGAGGCCGCCGTCGATCTTGCCCGATTGGCCGGCTTGCGACCGGCCGGTGTACTGTGCGAAATCCTTAACGCCCAGGGCGACCGCGCCAGCCGAGAAGAACTCTATCAACTGGCCGACCACTTCGGCCTGGAAATCATCACCATCGAAGACCTGATCCGATTCCGTCGGCGGAGCGAGAAGCTGGTGTATCGGCTGGCCGAAGCCAATCTACCCACCCGGTACGGCCCCTGCCGAATCATTGCCTACGGCGTCAAATACGAGACCCAACAGCCGTTGGCCATTGTGTTGGGAGACCCGGCCAGTCGGCCTGCGCCGCTGGTGCGCCTGCATTCCTCCTGTTTTACCGGGGATTTGCTGGCTTCGTTGCGGTGCGATTGTGGTGATCAATTGCATCTGGCTATGCAAATGATCAGCAATGAGGGAGCCGGCGCCCTCATCTATCTGCCGCAGGAAGGCCGCGGCATCGGACTGGTCGAAAAGATCAAAGCCTACGCTCTGCAGGACCAAGGCCTGGATACGGTCGAGGCGAACCTGGCCCTGGGCCATCAGGCCGACTGCCGAGATTACGGCATCGGCATCCAGATTCTGAAAGACTTGGGGCTGTCGAAGGTTCGGCTTTTGACGAATAATCCGAAAAAGGTGGATGCCTTTATTTATGGCGGCTATGACCTGGAGGTGGTCGATCAGGTGCCGATCGTCGGCCCAGTGAACGAACATAACCGCCGGTATCTGGCGACCAAACGGGATAAACTGGGCCATAAGTTGCCGTAAGCGAATAGGCCCGCCGTTCTCAGCTCTGCTATTGATCTTCGCAAAACCAACAGACCCCTAGGTGGCTAAAAATCGGAGATTTGTCACTAAGATTTGCGAAGGTCAATATATCCTCCTGAAGACAATGGTTTGCCTGGACGGAAATACTTTGGCAAGAGTCTCTCTCAGAGCTGTACCGAAATTCCGTTTTTAGCCAGATCTCCGCCCCACCGGCGTTCCCAGACTGCCAACCCCCAGAAAATGGGCACTTTTGGAAATCGAAAGGGTTTGGCAACGGGCTGGGCCGCCGTCTCAGCACCATTTCGGAACAGCCTCTCAGATCGCTCATCCGGTGTGGGTTGGCTAGGGCGTTTCCGGTTGCCATGGTGAGTTTCTGCAACCTATGTTTGGATAGCATTGTTTTCTGAGGATGGTAACAATTTAGCCGAATGGAGGCGTGATCTTTTTCCCCTCTCCCCTGGCGGGACAGTGTAGGGTGAGGGGCAATCATAAGGAGACGGTCGCCTTTTTGTCCCCCTTGTATGTCATTCCCACGAAAGTGGGAATCCAGTTTTTCCCTGGATTCCTGCTTACGCAGGAATGACACAGGAGGCCCCCTCACCCGGCCTGGCCTTTGGCCAGGCCGGCCTCTCCCCCGGTGGGGAGAGGCGGGTGCTCCATACGGCTAAAATGTTCCTGAGGATGCAGGAATTCAGCATGGTGGGACTTCGGGGAAAAGAGGCTCTGGGATTTCTTGCCCAGCAGGTGTTCATGGGAAAGGGAGCCGGAAGCGGCTTCGGTAAAGCGGGACGGGGGGAGCGATTCGGATCGGGGCTCGGAAATGCGTCCAGCAATATTACATTTTGTAACATAAATGGACTTTGCCAGTGGCATTTGTTCCCAAATTCCGAGTTGTTGAAAAAGTTAGTCTTCTTCGGGCTCTTAGCGGCCACTTATTTGGGGAGCTTTTTCGGGGGCAATCCCCTCTGCCGGGGGGATTGGCCCGCCGCTGTTTTCCCCTCCACATCAATCCCCAGTTTGCCGGGGGACACTAGCCCGTATGGATCGGCGGATGCGGCGGGTGCTATTTGCCCGACAACTCCCCCCTTCGTATTTTCCCCCGAACAGGAGGATATGATTGCCCCCCCAAAAGGTGTTCCAGAGCCGGCTGCTAGCCGGGCACCCCTAGGCAGATTCCCCAATAGCGGGAGCCAGGAGAGAGCATCGGTCCGTGCAGGAGTTTCGGCCCCCCTAGGAGGTTCTGTCAGCCCAGGATTTCCTCTCCCTTCCAGAGGTTTTGACCTACCAGAAAGTGCTCTTCCTCCAGGAGGTCGTATTGCTTGCGAAATTGCCCTCTCAGGGGGAGTTGCACCCCATCCAGAAGAGGAGCTACCTCCCCCCAAACCGGTGGATTCCCGGTGGATAGGAACGGTGCCTCCGGTGGAAGCTGCCCTGTTGGCCGATGCCGAAGACGGTCATTTGGACCACTACAGTCTGTTTCGGGCGGCCCTGATTGCCGGCGGGACTCTTCAGCCGGAACAACTCCACCACTACGAAGCCAAGTTCCAAGCCTGGGTTGTGGAACTGGAAAAGCAGCATCTATTGGCTCAAGCCCCGCAGCAGCGGGCGGAAACCCTCTTCCGGTTCATGCACCGGCAGATTCTCACCGAAGGCTATGACCAGCGGGCTAGCAACTTGGCCGACACACTGCAAACCGGCCGGTACAACTGCCTGAGTGCTTCGTTGTTGTACCAATGTCTTCTGCAGTCGTTTGGCATGGAGGCGGAGGGGTTGGAAATGCCCGGCCATGCCCGGTGCCGGGTTCGGATCGGCGAAGAGTGGCTGGATGTAGAGACCACCTGCCCCCAATGGTTTGAACTTTTGCGAAACTCCAAGACCGCCGGCCCACAAAAGACGGCAGCACCCGGCCCCTCCCCATGGCGTCTGCAACCAGAAAGGAACCTCCAGGGGGGATCCTCGGCAGTAGGCCCAAATGGCATCTCAGCGGCTCCCTCTCAGACAGACGGGGCGTGGCCTTCGGGGACAGCACAAACCCCGATCACCGAGGTGGGGCTGGTGGCCATTATTTATTACAACCGGGGAGTGGATTTATTGTCCGAAGGCCGGTTCCGGGAGGCCCTGGCCGCCAATGCCAAAGCCCTGCGCCTGGCCCCTGGACATCCAAGGGCTTGGGGAAACTTTCTGGCCACGATGAACAATTGGGCTGTCTGGCTGGGCCGGTTGGGACAATATGCAGAAGCGGCGGAACTCCTCCGGCAAGGTTTGGCGTTGGCCCCCTCCTACAAGCCGTTTCAGGCCAATTTCCTGCACGTGCATTACCAATGGACGGTTGGCTTGTCCAAAGCGGGCCGCCTGGCCGAGGCCTGGCAGGTGCTTGCCCAGGGGGCGTCGGCGGCACCGGCATCGTACCGGGCTGCCTTCCGAACGATGCAGTTAGACCTGGCGAAAGATTGGACGTATGTATATTTATCCCAGGGCCAACCCTCCCAAGCCCTTACGATCTGGCAGGAAGTCCGTCGGCATCTGGGCAATGGGCCGGACGTGCTGGAGGCGGAAAGAGCCGCCTTGGGCGCCCTGGTAGCCGGCTCATGCCAGGCGGCAAAAGGCGATGGCCTAGCCCCAGGGGTACAGGGCAAGGGAGCTGCCGGAGGCCCCCGCCGAGCCGACCACTCCTTCCCGGAATCGGAAACCGCTCCGGTATCTGCCACGGTGCCGGAATGGCCTTAAGCGGCCGTCTCACCGGCCGGTCGAAAGTACCGTTCCATGGGCCGGCAAAGCTCCGGCAAGCAGACGAAGACCGTTTGGTTTGGGTTTTGACAACACTTTGGCCGAATGTAGCAAATCGCCTCTGCTGTTGGCGGGAGAGGCGGGGGGTCCATTCGGCTAAATAAAAAAGAGGGGTTCACCCCCTTAGAGGCTGTCCCGAAATTCCGTTTTTAGCCGGGATAGACGGGCCACCCTGCCACCTCCACCCTTCGAAAAACCCCCAAAATGGGAGTTTGGTAAGGCAAAGCGATTGGGAAATACCCGGTGAGGGCCTTCGAAATTGGCACTCCGGCGGCCCCGAGCGGTTTCCAAACCCTTTGTGTTTCTCAAAATGCCCGTTTATTAGGGTTTTTGGCAGGGTGGAGGCTGGCCGGCTAGCTGGTCCATTTGCCTAACTTGACTGTATCCCCCCGGAAGCTATTACCCCAATATGTGGGGTTCGAGCCGATTTTTACCCCCTACAAGTTGTAGGGGTCTGAATGGAGGTTCGGTCAAACTAAAAACAGATTTTCGGGATAGCCTCTAAGCTTGAGTGTATCCACCCGGAACAATGACCAGAATCTGTAGTGTTCGATCCGATTTTAGTCCCGCCATCTGGTAGGGGGCCGGGCGGGTCGATACAGTCAAATTAGTTCACCACATTTCGGATCGGGAGTCCGAGGATGGCCCGTCGGCAGGCCTCGGCCGCTTTTCGTCGCATGTCTTCCAGGCCTTCGACGCTGTAGAAGGCACTGTGGGGGTTGAGGATGAGCCGATGGTGGGCTGGGTGATTAGGGTCCCGCCATGCCCGAAGCAGGGGGTCCTCCTCCGGAGGCGGTTCCTGTTCCAGGACATCCAGGCCGGCGCCGGCCAGATGGCCGTCGGCCAATGCTTCCAGGAGGGCTTCTGACGCCACAATGCCGCCCCGGGCGGTATTGATCAGGAAACTTCCCCGGGGCATAAGGCGCAGAATCCGGTGGTCGATCATCCGCCGGGTCTGGTCGGTCAAGGGGCAGTGGATGCTCAGGACATGGGCGGATCGGGCCAACTCTTCTAGGGTTTCCGCCCGCCGGATACCCAAAGCCTTGTCGTACCCGTCCGGTTTATACGGATCGTAGAAGCAGACCTGCATGCCCAGCGCTTTGCCGCGCAAGGCCATGGCGGTGCCGATCCGTCCCAGGCCGACAATGCCCAGCACTCGGCCCCGAAGGCGGAGGACCGGCGCTGCTTGAACATAAGACCATGGACCTAGCCCCTTCTGCAGTCGGCTGTTGAGCAGGTGCACCCCCCGGACCAAACTGAGCATCATGGCCAGGGCGGTGTCGGCCACTTCTTCGGTGCCGTAATCGGGCACATTAGCCAAAGGAATGCCCCGTTGTCGGCAAGCTTGGGCATCGACATTATCGAAGCCCACCCCGCCCCGGACGATCAGTTTGCACCGCCGGAGGCGTTGGATCGTCTTTTCCGTAATCCGGATCACATGATAGACGATCAGGGCGTCGGCCTCTTCCACCTGGCCGACGAGTTGATCTTCGTTCGTAGCGCCTAGGGCGAGCACGTCAGCCAAATCGGCCAGGACTTGCCGCTCCGGCGTAAGATCGTCGCACAAAAAGTCGGTGATAACTACCCGATAGGTCGGCAACTGAGTGGACATAAAATCTCTATCTCCCTCCGGGCTTTTGAAAGAGGCGGCTGCTGTCCCCAATCCGTAACACTTTAGTTTGACTGTATCTACCCGCCAAGCCCCCACAACTTGTAGGGGGTAAGAATCGGCTCAAACCTAACAGATTGTGGTAATTACTTCCGGTCGATACAGTCCAGTTAGCCAAAGGAAGCAACCCGCCGCTGCCCAGGTGCGGGAGAGACCGGCCTGCACAGCAGGCGGGGTAAGAGGGATGCACAAACAACACGGCATTCCTGCTGACGCAGGAATGCCACCTCGCTCCGCTTCATTCGGCTAAAACGTTACGGCAATCCAAGTTTTTTTCTGGGGGGTCGGCACTCTACCGCCTTGTCTCCTAATCGGCTCTCGACGGGCCTCTGGATGTGCTTCCGCCCTGTCCAGGGAAAGCTGATTTTCTGTTCATGTCCAGTCGATCAGATTTCGGCTTTCTAGGAGAAAGAAGCCCACATGGCCGGTCGGATCTTCTCCCTGGAAAAGCATGTAATATAATCCGGAGCCGGCCAGGTTTTCCAGGACCACTGGGGCGCCGAAGCGTCGGCTGGACTCTGGGAAAACCTTCACCTTGCAAAGCCCCTTCTTCTCCCAGTGGACCAGATCGTCGCTGAGGGCGTAGGCAATCTTTTGATATCGCAGGCTTGCCGAATACAACATGAACCATCGGCCCTGATACCGGAGAACCCAATTGTTTTCATTGCCGTCGGGCTGTTCATAGGGCTGGTCAGCATCGATGACCGGTTTGTCCGGGGAAAGATCGGTCCAGTGTTTGAGGTCGTCGCTGACGGCCAAGCCGATCAGGTTATGGCCTGTTTTTCGGCCCCAGCGGGTGGAACCGGTATAGAAAAGATAGTATCTATTGTTCCAGGGGATGATCAGTGGGTCGATGGTACGGCCGTCGATGTTCCACCGGTTTTCCGGCCCGGTGTTGAAAATCTTTTCCGGCTCCGACCAGTCCAACAGATTCTTGGACCGGGCAATGCAAAGATAATGGGGAAACTTGGCATACTGCTGATAGCAGAGGATCCACTCCTGGCCGACCCGAATTACGTTGCCCGGCGAGGCGTAGCCGCTGGGCGAAATCAGCCGAATCGGTTCAAACCGGAGGAAATCCTCCGTGGCCGATTGGCCGATGTGCCAGGTACCCCGGTTCGGGTCGTAGTAGGTGAACCAAAGATACACTTTGCCCTGATACAGCAAGGCAGCGGGGTCCCGGAGATGGATGTCGGGCAATCGCCAGACCGGATTTTTGATCTTTCGATAATCGAACTTCGGTAGGCCGGGGACGGAAACGGGTTTGTCCTGTCCGGTCGCCCATCCGCCCAGGAGCGATATCCCGGCCAAACCGCCGAGTTGTTCCAACCATTCTCGTCTGCTAAAAACGGTCTTCATGGTTTTACCTCATGGGAAAGAGACTCGATCCGAAATGCCGGAAAACGCCGAGAGACATCTTTGGATTTACTCTGGCGTTTAGTCGGGTGGTACGGATTCCACAAAAAGAGGGGGAATTCTTAGAAACGGTCGGGCCTTTTGGTTGCAGGAGGAAGAAGTGGTATTTATACTAAAAAGACAATCCTCCGCAGAAAAGCCCTCCGGCGGACTGTTTCGGAGGAGGCGAGAGCCCGTTAAAATAAGCGCATTCCATGAGGGAAGTGGTAGGTTTGTTGCCGCCAGGAGCGGTTTAAGAAGTCCAACCGGATTAGGTAGGTAGAGCCTATCTCTCCGCAGCGATTCCCGTCTTGAAGTCCCCCCTGAGAAGTATTTGGAAGTGATGTTTGGTTTTCTAAGTCCCTACAGGAGGAAAAGAAGATGCGGGTAAAGATTGCATTATGCATTATTAGCAGTCTGCTAGCCTTGCTGACCTTCTGGCGAACCAGTTCGGCCCCTTCTGCCGATGCCCAGCCGCAAAATCCCCCTCAGCAAAACCAACCGCAATACCTCGGCCCCACCAAATTGGCAGCCACCAAAGATGGTAAAACCTTATATGTGCTCTGTGAGGATTCCAAGCAGGTGGCCGTCGTGGATCTGGGCGCCGGCAAGCCGACCGCTTTTTGGTCCCTGCCGGGCCAGCCGACCGGCTTGTGCTTAAGCCCCGATCAAAACCGCCTCTATGTTACCTGTGCCAAACCGCAGGGCGCGGTCTGTGTTTTGGAGCTACCTGGTGGGAAGCTGGTGCAGGAGATTCCGGTGGGCTATTGGGCCTGTGGACCGAGTGTGAGCCCGGATGGGGCCAAACTCTATGTCTGCAACCGATTTCAAAACAGCATTTCGGTGGTGGATTTGGCTGCTGGGAAGGAAGTGGCTCGGATTCCGGCGGTTCGGGAGCCGATCGCCTCGGCCATCACGCCCGACGGCAAGACGCTGTTTGTGGCCAACCATTTGCCCAACGACCGGGCCGACTCCTATGATGTGGCCGCGGTGGTTACCGTGGTGGATACGGCCAGCAACCAGGCCAGTCCGATCCGGCTTCTTAACGGCAGCACTGGACTTCGGAGCATTTACGTCTCGCCGGATGGCCGGTATGTGTATATTCCGCATCTTTTAGCACGGTATCAAATGCCCACCACCCAATTGGAACGTGGTTGGATGAACACCAATGCCCTGACCATCCTCGACGCCGCCCAGAAAAAGCGGATTAATACGGTGCTTTTGGATGATATTGACCTGGGGGCGGCTATTCCGTGGGATGTAGCCTGCACGCCGGATGGCCGATGGATTTGTGTCAGCCACTACGGCACGCATGAGCTGACGGTCATCGATGGCCCGGCCATGCTGGAAAAACTGGCCAAACTCCCCGATCAGCTTCCCACCGGCCCCAACGCCCCCTATGTGGATCGGTCGGTGGGACCGGCCTCGCTGGTCAAAGACGACGTACCGAATGATTTATCGTTTTTGGTGGGGCTGAAGCGGCGGATTCGGCTCGGCGGCGCCCCGCCTTATCAAGACACCCCCGAAAGCGCCAAGATCAAAGGTCCTCGGGGCGTCGTGGTCGTCGGCAACAAGGCCTATGTGGCGGTCTATTTCAGCGATCTGTTGTGTGTGGTGGATCTAGCAGAAACCGATGCCCAGAAAGCGCAGCGATCCATTGTGCGACTACCTCTGGGTCCGGAGCCGGTCTGGACCCTGGTACGCAAAGGCCATATCAATTTCATCGATGCGGCACTTTGCTTCCAGCAATGGCAAAGCTGTGAAAGTTGCCATCCGGAAGGTCGGGTCGATGGCCTGAATTGGGACCTATTGAACGACGGCCTAGGCACACCGAAAAACAATAAAAGCATGCTCTTTGCCCATAAGACGCCGCCTTCCATGTGGACCGGGGTTCGGCCCACAGCCGAGGATGCCGTGCGATCCGGGATTCGGCATATTCAGTTTGCAGTGCGGCCGGAGGAGGATGCGGTGGCCATTGACGAATACCTGAAGACCTTACAGCCGGTGCCCAGCCCGTACCTGGTCAACGGTCGGCTGAGCGAGGCCGCCGAACGGGGCAAAAAGATTTTCTTCGATCCGGAGATTGGCTGCGCCACCTGCCACCCGGAACCACTTTACACGGATATGAAAATGCACAACGTCAATTCCCGGGGGCCGTTGGATCGCCGTGATGAGTTCGACACGCCCAGCCTGATCGAATGTTGGCGCACTGCCCCCTACATGCACGACGGCCGATATGTAACCATGAAAGAAGTGTTCACCGAGGGCAAACACGGGGCCACTGTCGGCAAACTCGAAAAACTGACCCCCCAGCAAATCGACGACCTGGTGGAGTTTATCTTGTCCTTGTAAAGAGCCGGACAACCAACTGATCCTTCTGAAGAGCCGGGCAACCAACTGAAATTTTGGCGGCCGTGCTCCGGCAGGGTATGGTAGCCGAATGCAGGAGACGATGTGTCATTCCTGCGCAAGCAGGAATCCAGAGAAGACGGCCTCCTTTTTTCTGGATTCCCACTTTCGTGGGAATGACACGACGAGGTTTTCCTGTGTCATTCCTACACCAAGGAGCAATCCAGGCTTGTTCCCGTGTATGCGGGCATTTCGCCTTATTCCGGGTAAACGGGAACCCAGGGAAAGGGACTTCTGCTTCTTTCTGGATTCCCGCTTTCGCGGGAATGACACTCTGGGTTTAACCCGCCATGGGGGGAGGCGAATTGCTTCCTTCGGCTAAAGTTTTACCCGGCAATTAGAAGCCGCGGGCGGCTCGGATGTCGTCAAAATCCCGCAGATGGTAGTGGATGCCCAGGTAGTCGAGCAATCGGCAGAGGCTGCGCAGCGCCACGCCCATGCCGTCCGGACCGCTGAACCCGCCGAATTGGCCGCCGCCTTTCAGATGCGGCTCCAATTCCAGGAAGACGCCCGGCACGCCACGACGTTTTAGCTTCCGCTCCAGTGGCGGGATGGAGGGGGCAAAGTCCCGCAGAATCCGGTCGTAGCCGCTATCGCCCAAATGCACCGGCACAAAGTGGCGCAGCGCTTCTTCGTCCACATGGCCGCCTTTGACCGCCTGCGGCCGATACCGATAATCCTTCACATGAATCCAGCCGATACCCGGCTTCATGGCCTGATATTGTTCAAATGTTTCCACCGGGCTGTACCCTTGGCATAAGATATTGGCCGCATCGAAGACCAGGACCAGGGCCGGGTGCCGTCGAAGTTGTTGGTAAATCTCCGCCAACAGATAGCCGTTCTGCCCCACCAAGTTCGCCTCCACCTCCAGGCCGAATAGAAGCTCTTCTTTTTCACACAGGTCGGCAATCTGACCGATCTGATCAATCGCCTGCGGCAGATACGGGCGGGGATCGGCCCCTTTGGGCGGATAAAAAGAAAACCCTCGAATCAGCCGGGTTTCAAACGCATGGGCCAACTGGCAGGCATGGCGAACATCCTCGGCCAAATATTTTTTGAAAGGCACAAACACATTGCGGGTGCCATCGTCGATATCTTGCAGTTTCACCTTGCCGATGGGAGAGCCAATGGAGGAAACCCGTAGGCCGTACTCCTGTTGCCATTGGCGGACCTGCTGGATTTCCTCTTTGGTGAGCTTCATGACGTTTTTGACGCCGGAGCCGACGTCGATAAAACGAATGCTGTAATACTGCAGACCCAGGGCGGCGAAGGCGGCAAACTGCTCCACAGCAGTTTTTCGGTTGGCCGACTCGTCCGCAAATCCAGAAAGTAACACCTTCGGAACATCCTGCATCGCACCATCCTCCTGGAATGAAAAAGGCTAGGAGTTATTGCATGAACAAATATCCATTTATTCCAAAAGCTTCCTCCGGCCCACTTCGGCTCCGGCACAGGGAAACCGAAAACGTAACATTTTAGCCGAATGGAAGCACCCACTTGTCCGCCCTGCTTCGGGGAGCATCTTTATCATGGTCCCCGGACCTGATAAGCAAGTTTTTTCTAAAAGCATTTTCATTTGGCTAATATGTTACCCCCAAAGAGATTCCCCCTCCCCAAAAGCAGCCGGGCACCGGCCAGCAATCCCGCTTCGTCCTCATCGCCTAAAGGGCGTTTGAGGAAAGGCCGCTTTAGGCCAGCCTGCCCAACGAACCAGACCTCCTTTGAGGAATTAGGGTTAGGATTGCCGGCGGGTTGGGATCGGCACTTAGAGGCTGTCCCGAAATTCTCTTCCGGAGACCATCGGCCGATCCTTCCCCTCCCTCCCCAGTTACCAAAAGTCCCGTTTTTGTGCGGTGTTTCGGAAGGCGGTAGGTAGAAGGAGGACCTTTTCTCCCGGGTACAACGGATTTTCGGGACAATCTTTTATTTTTGCTCTGCCTCTGCATCCGAAGCCGGGGGAAGTTCTTCCGACTCCTCGGCAGAAGGGGTTTGGTCAGCCGGTTCAGAAGTTTCGGCCAAGAGGGCTTCTGCCCGACGGCGGGCGTATTTCATGTCTCGGCGTCGATCGATAGCCCGTTGCACCGCATGACCTAGCCGATCCGCCGCCCGATCAATCACCGCAAAAAAATCCATATCTTGATCTTCGATGACCACCGTGCCCAGCGAGCGGAGTTTGGCCACCATCCGACATTGTTTGTCCAATCCCCCCTTGGGGCCGTTCAGGTCGGCCAAGCTCACATCAATCCGGTCGATCTCGTGCTGAAACCGATCCAAAGCAAACGCTAACCGTCGATCGATATGCTCCCGGATGGTTTCGTTCACTTTAAAATTCTTGGCCGAAACAAATACCTGCATACTCAACTCCTTTCTGCACAAAAGAAGGCCCACGGGTAACCTTTAATCAATTATACCCCAAGGCCCAATCCCCATTCCTGATCCCCCTAAGGGGGTGCCAATTCTCTCCCAAAAGAGTATTTTTGCCGGATTCCTGCCGGCCTCCAGCCGGAGGAGTGCCCATTCCGTAACTGGTAACATTTTAGCCGAGTGGCCAGCCCGCTGGGTCCCTGCTGCGTAAGCAGGAATCCAGGGAGCTTGTGCCGCCGAAATCCCCCTCACCGGGCCAACCTGCCGGTGGGCCGGCCTCTGCCGCCAGAGGAGAGGCCAGGTACTCTTTCGGCTAAAATGTTACCGTACCTTTTTGAGGTGCCCAAAGTTACCCATCGAATCCTATTGGGGGATGGATTTTCCTAATGTCAAGATTTCCAAAGAGTTATGACATTATTTCAAAGGGTATCCCAAAAGGCCCATGGCGTGCTTTCGGAGCGGCCGCAGTGGGCTGGATGGGAAAAACCTCCCTCTTAGGGACTCACCTTGTTGCGTAGGGGGGTTCTCGTTAGGATAATCAGGATAATCAAAAGAGGGCGGGGGAAAAATCCCCCCTGGGCCAATGGCCTCGGAAAATAGGAAGGTTTGAGAAAATAGGAAAAGTGCGGAATCTAAGAAGGATTCGCGGTTTGGCTTCGAAGGATCAAGGTTTCTCGCTGCACCCACTTGGGAAGGAGAAGAAAGTGAAGACGATGGGATGCAAACCGTTCGGTCGGCTGTGGCAGGATGTGGTGGTGGGGTTGCTGGTGGGCCTGGTGGGAGCCTCCGCCTGCGCCGACCCGGTAGGACCGACCAGTGAAGATCGGCAGGTAACCTTAGCGGTGGTCCGCTTGTTGCAACGGGATCATCTGTCCCGTCGGCCTCTGGACGACGAAATTGCCCAACGCTGCTTGAAAAAGTACCTGAAAGACCTAGACCCGATGAAACTCTATTTCTATCAGTCCGATGTGGATGCCTTTTGGCGACGGGTCAATGAATTGGACGATGCCTTCCAACGGGGGGACGTGAGTTTCGGCTTCGAAGTGTTTAAGGTCTTCTTGCAGCGGGTGGATGAGCGGGTGCAATGGGTCGATGAACTTTTGAATATGCAACATGATTTTTCTCTGGACGAAGACTTGGTGGTGGATCGGGAATCGGTTCCCTACCCGGCCAACGCCGCCGAAGCCCGCGAGCTATGGCGAAAACGGATCAAATACGATCTGCTCGCCCTGAAGGCAGATAAGATCGAAGGCCAACAGGCCCGGGAAAAACTGAGCCGACGGTATCATAGCTTTGCCAAACGGATGCACCAGACGGATAACGAAGAGGTGTTGGAGATGTATCTGTCGGCGATGACCGAATCGTTTGATCCGCATACCGAATACCAATCCCCCCGAACCAAAGAGAACTTTGAAATTCTGATGAAATTGGAGTTGGAGGGCATTGGGGCGTCGCTGCAGTACGAGGATGGATATACAAAAGTTCATAAAATCATCCCCGGCGGCGCCGCCGATAAAGACGGACGCCTTAAAGTCGGTGACCGGATCGTCGGCGTCGGCCAAGGCACCGACGGCGAAATCGTCGATGTGGTCGATATGAAACTGTCGGATGTGGTGGCCCTGATCCGAGGCAAAAAAGGCACCGTCGTCCGCCTGGAAGTCATCTCCGCAGATACCGGGGAACGAAAAATCATCACCCTCACCCGGGCCAAAATCGAACTCAAAGACAGCGAAGCCCAGGGGGAAATCTTCCCCGTCGGCAAAAAACCGGATGGCACCCCCTATAAAATCGGTGTCATCGATCTGCCTAGCTTCTATATGGATATGACCGGGGCCCGGCTCGGATTACCCATGTTCAAAAGCACCACCCGAGACGTCCGCCGCATCTTAGAAGATTTCAATGCCAAAGGAGTCGATGCGGTGGTCTTGGACCTGCGCCGAAACGGTGGCGGAGCGCTGACGGAAGCCATCAACCTGACCGGGCTGTTCATCGAAGACGGACCGGTCGTTCAAGTCAAGGATGCAGAAGGCCGAGTCCAGCCCTACCTGGATTCCGATCCCGAAATGCTCTGGAAAGGCCCTTTGGTGGTCCTGGTCAGTAAATTCTCTGCCAGTGCCAGCGAAATCCTGGCCGGGGCAATCCAAGATTATCGCCGGGGATTGATCGTAGGCGATCATGCCACCCACGGCAAAGGCACTGTCCAGACCCTCCTGGACATTGGTCGAGAAGTCTTCCGCATTCCCAATGCCAGAAACCTAGGGGCATTAAAAGTAACGGTCCAGCAGTTTTATCGGCCTTCGGGCGATAGCACGCAAAATCGAGGGGTATTGGCGGACATTGAATGGCCTTCGTTGACCACGCATTTGGAGAAGATTGCGGAGGCCGATCTGGATTATGCAATGCCCTTTGATCGGGTGGAGCCGGTCCCCCATAAAAATTATGAGATGATCCATCCGGAGTGGATTCGGCAACTGGCCGCCCGCTCCGCCGAGCGTTGCAACGCCTCCCCGGACTTCCAAAAGGTCATAAAAACCATTGAGCGGTACAAAGTCCAAAAGGCCAAAAAGACCGTTACCTTAAACGAACAGAAATTCTTGGCCGAACGGGCAGAACTCAACGTGGAAGAAGAAGAAAAGAAAAAGATTGAAGAAAATGTGGAACCCAAATCCGGCGGCATCCGACGGGATTTCTATTTGGACGAAGCCTTGGCCATCACGGTGGACTACCTAGAATTGCTTCGGGCCAAGACCCCTGCGGTACCCCCACGACAAGGTGCTGGTTATACACCGTTCGGGGGTAAATTGCCCTAGCCGGCTTCTCTGATGGCCTGCCCGGAAGGTTTTTTCTGCACGCCCAGATTTTTCTCCGGGCGAACCGATCTGGTTTTCTCTGCCGGGATTCCGCTATAATCTAGGCCATCTGGCTCCCCTTGGGGAAGATCCGCAAAGACCAAAGAAGTCGAAGCGGTTTGGCTAGGGCTAGCGGACACAACTAGTTGTGTCAACTCCGGAATACTGCCCAACATATAGGCGATTCAAGGCTAAGTATTAGGCCTCCTCATTTCACCGCCCCGGTTATCACCAGCAATGCAAGAGCTTTAGCGATATGCCCGGACAAGGACGTCCGAAAATCTGGGAGTGGGGCTTTCTGCTTCCATGGGGGTATTTTATGCCCCCTCTTCTAGCGGTTCTGATAGGAGCAGCCTCTCTATCGGCCCAAGAAACACCCCCCGTCCAAAAGCCCTCTTCCGAAGATGCCCCTCTCAAAATCTGTCTGCGAATTGCTTGGGGGGGCGGGGCGGAAAAACGCTGGTCTGGCCGCATCTGGGTCGAACCAGGCACCCTTGCCGATCCCCAGCCCCTAGGCCTAGAGGCGGATGAGCCGGGTTCGTTTTGGCTGGAACAGGGGCAGTTACATTTGGCCCATCGCACACCTCGGAGTTTTGACGGGGTGGATATTTGGGTAAAAGGGCCAGAAGACGCTCGGATAGGAATTGAGATAAAACCTTTGAGAGGCCTGGCCGGTCCCTCTTCCGACGGGAAGACGTTTACGGTCCCGTTGGCTCGGCTCCTGGGCGAAGACTTTTCTACGGAATTAGATTCCGAAGGCACCCGGCTGTTGGTTCGTCGTCGGCCAGGGGATAACCTCCGTGTAACCCTGCCGGGGGACCTGGCGGTATTCAGTCCCGGGCAAAAAGTGCCGATTCAGATTGAACCCTACCGATTGCCCGTTGCCCCGGAGACTGCCCTGGTCATGGAGGTGCAACTGAGCCGCATCGATTCTTCGGAGGTGCTTTGGAGTGTGCGGAAAGAGCTTCCGGCGGGTCAAAAAGAGCCGATTTCCGTGGAGGTCCCCTTGGGGGAGCAGGAAGGGGTATATGAATTGGGGGTGCGAATAACTCCGGCAGGGGGGCCTGTGTGGAGTTTGCCTTTACGGGCCTCGTTGGGTTGGAGAGCTCCGGTTGCCGAGAGGCGGATTCAACTGGTGGCCATCCGTCCGGAGCGTCCGGACCGGCCTGAGGCGGAATCTGTAGGGTTTTCGGTGGTAGCGGAGATCGACCCGGCAAATCCCAGGTGGTTTGAGCGATTCGCCAAATTGCCTGTTTTGCCTGGATTGCCCAGATTGTGGCGTGGGCCATTAGGCAATGGCCGTCAAGAGCCTTACTCCCATCCCCTGGGTACCTTATCCCGACTTCAACCTAACCCCAGTCCCGAAGATCCGAGTTGGGAAGCCTACAGCCTGCCAATCGATCGGCCAGGAAAACCCCATCTTTTGGAAATCCGCTATCCGAGCGATCGGGCGCAAACGTTTGCGATCCGAATTGTGGAGCCGAACAGTGCCGGGGTGGTTTCCCCGTTGGGGCCGGAAAGTGGCGTGCACCTGAGGGAGGAAGTAGTTTCGGAGGGGGGCCCGCCCCGCTGGCTAGAACATCGGATGGTGTTTTGGCCTCAGACCCGAACCCCGATGGTCCTGATCACCAATTGCCGGACGGATGCCCCAGCGCTCTACGGAAGGCTTCGGGTCTTGGCCGGGCCGGACCGGTTACCTGCCTGGCCGACAACCGCCGGCTCCGCCACCCTGCCTCCAGGTCCGAGAACCTTGCCTGCCGGACAGACATCTCCCCCTGCCGGCTCGACAACCGCCCCTGCTGGACCCACCCCCTTTCCTGCCGGTGCGCCCTCCCTCCCTGTTGTCCCCACAACCGGATCAACCCACCCCACCCGAAAGTACTATGCGTATCTGCATCGACCGTTGTTTCCCAGAACCTTTGGGGCACCGGAGGCTGCGGATTCGCCGCCTGAACGGGGCCTGGAGGATTGGAACACCTTCTATGTCGGTGCAACCCGATTGATCGAAATCCTCCGGTATGGGGGGTATGACGGCCTGGTGTTGCCGGTCTTGGCTGACGGCAGCTCGCTTTATCCAAGCCAATTGCTCCAGGCTACTCCCCGGTATGACAGTGGGATGTTGCTCGAAACGGCCCTGGACCCGGTGCGAAAAGATGTGCTGGAGATGATGTTTCGGATGTTCGACCGGGAGGGGCTGAGCTTGGTACCGATGGTGGAGTTTGTCTCGCCGCTACCAGCGCTGGAGGCCCGATGTCGGTCCGAAGACTCCACCCGGACAGGGCTTCGATGGATCGGCCCGGAAGGCAAACCCTGGATCGATCTATATCCCTCTCAGGCAGGCCGAGCACCGTATTACAACCTGCTGAACCCGGAGGTCCAGCAGGCCATGTTGGAGGTCATCCAGGAACTGCTGAGCCGATACGGGCATCACCCGGCCATGGCCGGTTTGGCCGTGCAGCTTTCCGGCTGGGGATATGCCCAATTGCCGGGTCCCCAGTGGGGATTAGACGACCAGACGATAGCCCGATTTCAGCAGGAAGCGCAGGTGGAGCTGCCCTCCCAAGGCCCAAACCGATTTGCCGAACGGGCCAGACTGCTAGCCGGGCCACATCGGCAAAAGTGGCTCCAGTGGCGAGCTGCCCAGGTATCGAAGTTTTATCAGAAGGTGGATCGGCTCCTGAAGAGTGTTCGGCCGGAAGCCCGTTTATACCTTTTGGGCGGGGATCTGCTGGCAGGGGCGTATTGGGAGGAAGAACTTCGGCCGGTGGTAGGGCGGCGGGTTTCCGCAGTGGAACTGCTCCTCCAAGTGGGCCTGGACTTGCAACACTACCAGCATCCGGAAGGCCCTTTATTGATCCGTCCGGAACCTTATGGGACCGGCCCCCTTCAGGGCCGACAGGTTGTCTATTTGGAATGGGCCCAACTTGCTGAGGCCGAACGCAGTTTTGCCACCATGGCCCAACCGGGAAGCCTTTTTGTCCACCATCCGGAGAAGATATTCCTCCCTTCGTTTGACGAACGGAGTCCCTACCGTTCGCCCCATTTAACCCTTTGGGTGCAACCGACGCCTGGGGGTCGGCAAAACCGACGCCGTTTTGTCCAAAGCCTGGCCAGTATGGACAGCCAGATTCTGATGGACGGCGGTTGGTTCTTTCCGTTGGCCGGACAGGAGTCCCTGGAGGATTTCCTCCGGAGCTATCGGCGGTTGCCGGCCGTTCGATTCCAGCAATTGCCGGAAGTTCCCTCCGATCAACAAGGTCCGATCCAGCCGAGTGTGATTCGGTACGCCCATCAGGAGAACTATACTTATATTTATCTAGTGAACCCCACTGCGGTTCCGGTGCTGGTACGGATGAAATGGGAGGGCCGTCCCAAAGCGCGGCCCGAAGAACTCAGCGGCAGCCGTACCGTGCCGCCCTTTCTGGTCGGCCAGGCGGAGGCTATCTGGACCGTGGATTTAGAGGCGTACGATTTTCTGGCCGTGCGGATAGCCGAGCCGAAACTTCGCCTCTTGCAGGCAGAGACCCGAGTGCCGGCAGCGGCCGTAGAGAAACTGCAGGAACATATCCGAGCCCTGACGGCCCGTGCTGCCCTGCTACGCAATCCTCCCGCATGGAAAGCCCTGGCCAATCCGGGTTTTGAGCAACGGCCGTTGGAGGAGGGCAGTATTCCGGAATGGTTGATCACCCGCAGCGCCCAGACCCGTATTCGGGTGGAGACCCGTGGGGCGCATCAGGGGAATAGGTGTGTTCGTATGTATAGCGAAGGTCCGATCGCCTGTCTGGTGAGCCGGCCGTTCCCTGCGCCGCCCACGGGGCGGTTTTCGATGATGGTCTGGCTTCGGATTGCGGATGCCCATCGGCAGCCGCCACTCCGATTGGCCGTCGAATGGGAACAAAACGGCCGCCAATATCGCTATGCCTCCTTAGGCGCCCCGGAAGAAGGTCCCCAAAGTGTGCCCCTTTCGACCGATTGGGTTCCTTACGTCTTCCAAGTCTATGATCTGCCGATGGATGGCCAGACCCTCATGCGTGTCCGCTTCGATCTGATGGGACCGGGCGAAGTATGGATCGACGATGTCCAAATCTCCGGCCTGGCATTTCGCCGAGACGAATTGATCGAGCTGTCCAAACTCCTCACCGTCGCCAGCGCCAAACTGGATCAAGGGCACCTGGCCGATTGCATCCGGATTTTGGAAGGCTATTGGCCGCAGTTCTTGCAAACCTATGTGGGCACCAGTCCGGAAAACCTCACCCGTCTGGGGCCGACAGCTCCAGCGGCCTCTTCCCTGGAGACGGAACGCTCGTCCAACGTGCTGGATCGACTCAAACACTTCCTCCCCCGCCCCTTGCGATTCTAACCCGCCGGTTCCGAAACCATGAGTCTGCTGAAAAGTCGCCGATCCAAGAGTGATGTCCGTATCGAAAAATTCGTGAACATGTAACATTTTGCCGATTGCAGGCGTCGATGTGTCATTCCTGCACGCACAGAAATTGACTCGTTCATGCCGCGAAAGTGTCAAAGAATTTTCGTACCACTTTAGCCGAATGAAGCATCCCGCCTCTCCCCCGGTGGGAGAGGCCGGCCAGCCGTTCAGGCTGGCCGGGTGAGGGGGATTTAGGCGGCAAAAGACGGCTGGATTCCCGCTTTCGCGGGAATGACACTCTGCGCCCGGCCTCTCCCGCAGTAGGGAGAAGCAAGGTGGTTCACTCGGCTAAGGTGTTACCCATTTCCTTCCATTCGTTGACCAACTTTTGCAGCGTTTCCAGGGCCTGGCGGAGTTTCACCAGGTTTTTCTCGTCCGGGTTAGGAACTTTGTTTGTGTTTTCGATGGCCCCCGGCAGACGCTCTTGCAACGTAGCGACTATCGTCTCCAGACAGTCTTTTACATTATCCTCGCATGGGGCTTCTTCTTGGGAGGTCTCGCTGCTTGCCGAGCTTGTCTTGAGCTCCTGTTTCTTCAATTCTCTGCAGGCTTGGCAGATGGACGTGAGAACTTCATAGGCTGTTGCTAGAGAATCCCGCTGGTTTGGAACATAAAAAAGCCGCTTGGGGCCCATTTGCTCAGGATGATTGGGACCTTGGGAAGGGGTATAGTCCGCCAATACTTTGAAAATCTTCACGTAGCAGGGCATTTGTTCTTTCAAGCCTAAAGCAGCCAACAAATCGTTGGGCATTTTAGGTAGTTGCCAAAGGTCGGGACTTTTCGCAGCCTGGGCCAAGGAGTTTTGGAGTGTATCGAAGACTGGGGGAAGCAAGGAGCGCCAAAACTGGGCGATGTCCGGCGGAAGCCCCTTTACCAAACCCATCGGATCAAATTTTCCTTGAGGGAACAGGCTTTCTAGCTCTTTTTGCAATGTCGGCGATTGGGACAATGTTTGTAAGTTTTCCTTACCGCTTCTTCCCATGGCCTTTTCGAAATCTTGGAGAAGTTTTTCGATTTCTTTTTCGATTTCCTGTTCGGGGTTGGAATCCGGCTCGAACAGGCATTTCAACTTCTTTAGGATTTTTTGGGGCTCTTGATTTGGGACATCGACGGCTTCGGCAAGTTTTGCCCAAGAGCCTCCTACGGGCCTCGTAGTCCCTTTCCAACACCATTCGCCAACTTTTTTGCAAATAGAAGAAGATTCTAGGAACCAAAGGACTAGAAGAAGGCATCCTACCAAAAGGGTGCCGACGAGCCAACGCCGACGGCGTTTTTGGGTCTGCTGGAGTTGCGGCTGAGCTTCCGGACGGGCGTCCGGTTGGGGAAGTTCAATCTTGTCTAACGACATTTGTCCACCTCCTTCCATTCGTTGACCAACTTTTGCAGCGTTTCCAGGGCCTGGCGGAGTTTCACCAGGTTTTTCTCGTCCGGGTCAGGAACTTTGTTTGTGTTTTCGATGGCCCCCGGCAGACGCTCTTGCAACGTAGCGACTATCGTCTCCAGACAGTCTTTTACATTATCCTCGCATGGGGCTTCTTCTTGGGAGGTCCCGCTGCTTGCTGAGCTTGTCTTGAGCTCCTGTTTCTTCAATTCTCTGCAGGCTTGGCAGATGGACGTGAGAACTCTATGAACCTTTTCTAAAGAATCCTGCTGGCTTGGAACATAAAAACGCCGCTGGGGGCCCATTTGCTCAGGATGATTGGGACCTTGGGAAGGGGTATAGTCCGCCAATACTTTGAAAATCTTCACGTAGCAGGGCATTTGTTCTTTCAAGCCTACAGCATCCAACAACTCGTTGGATATTTTAGGTAGTTGCCAAAGGTCGGGACTTTTCGCAGCCTGGGCCAAGGAGTTTTGGAGTTTATCGAAGACTGGGGGAAGCAAGGAGCGCCAAAACTGGGCGGTCTTGGGCGGAAGCCCCTCTACCAGTACCAGACCCATCGGGTCAAACTCTCCCTGGGGGAACAACTTTTGTAGTTCTTCCAGCAATTTGGGCGATTGGGACAATGTTTGTAAGTTTTCCTTACCGCTTCTTCCCATGGCCTTTTCGAAAGCTTGGAGAAGCTCTTCAATCTTCGGTTCAGGAGGTTCAGCGGGGGCCACCGCGGCAGCCGACCGGTCCGGCTCGAACAGCAACTGCAGCTTCTCGAGGATTTCCTGAGGGGTTGGATTCTGCGCTCCGACGGCCTTGGCAAGCTGCTGCCAAGAAGTCTTCTGGGGGCCAAAAATCGTCCCTTTGATTTTTCCAATCAGCCGGGAAAACTCTTCTGAGAACCCAAGGGCCACTACTGGCAGAAGGCAAGCCACCAGAAGGAAAAGCAACAGCCAACGTGGCAGACGGCGTTTTTGGGTCTGCTGGAGTTGCGGCTGAGCTTCCGGACGGGCGTCCCCTGAGTGGACCTGAAACAGTTCACTCTCCTCCACCTCCTCTTGCCAGGATTTCATTTCTGGAAGTTGCTCGAAAATTGGGCCGCTTTCCCCCCAAGGTCGATGCGAGACAATCTGATCCAGCTCTTTCAGTTTGGTCTGGAGCCAATTTTGACCTTCTTCTGACGGTTTCAGCTCCGCGGTCGAGGAATCCGCTGCCACGCAGATCCATTCCGGGGCCATGCGTCCGGTGGTGGGTTGGCGGACCATATGCCAGGCCACGATAAAGTCCGGCCCGGCAACTACGGGCTGTTGGGCGGAGGCCACCGTGCGGTTGATTTCCGGCACCAGTTGTTCGATACGGCGTTTCAACCCAGGATCATCTCGATCATCTCGGCTAACCAGGTACACCTGGTGTCTTGCCCCTGCCCGTGGAGTGAGGGCAAACACAAAAAGTGTTATTCCCGCCATAGTGGAAGCTCCGGCTCCGAGGGCCAACCTGCAGTAATTACCAGATACGCTCGATTCTCGAAATTGCTGCCATCTTGCGGACGCAGGGGAATGCGAATTCCTTTCTTAAGTTCCTCAAGGGAGCATTCCTGCTGGCCGACGCCGCCATCATCGTCAAAGCCACTCATCAAAGAGTCATCCTCGACGATTTTTACTTTAATGGTTACTCTGTCATGCCTCCGCTTTTTGCTGATCTGGAAAGTGCCCACTTCGCCCGATAGGTTATCGGGGTTTTCCGCGATCGGCTCTTTAGACTGGAACACTTGGGTGTCATCTATGTAGACCTGGATATAATTTTCCCCCCGATCGAGCCATCCATCCGGATGATAATTTTCGTGCCAGAAGATTTTAATCTCCACGGTTACGTCTAAGGGGTTTTCTAACGCCTTAAGATAGTCGGCGTAGGCTTGGACTGCCTTTTCCATGGTCTTTAAAGGGGCCTTCTCCAGATACTCCTGGCAAGCCTGTAGAGTCGGCTGGTTCCGTACTTTGTTATAGAGGAAGCGGTCATGGGCTTGATCAATCCTACGTTGTTCGGGCTGGAGCTTCCGAAGGGTTTCCAATACAGAATCGGCTGTGGCTGGCTCGGTAGCCCGGACGGCGGACTGTAGCTGCATAAGTGCCATTTCCGCTTTGTCCCATTCTTGGCGGGCATCCTCAAACTTAGCATCTTGCAGATGCCCGGAAATACGGGATTTGCTTTTCTGTGCGATTTCCGCTAAAAACTCGCGGATCAGTTTTTGCCAACGTTCATCCCGGGGTTGGCGGGTAGCCAACAGATGGGCTGCATCTTGAAACGCTCCGGCATCCATGTTTTCCCGGTATTTCTTTTGAAACTCGGGCCATTCCAACTCCGCCCATTTGGCCTCGGCCTGGCTGCGAAGTTGCTCCAACTGTTGTTTCTGCGTTTGGCTGACCGATTCAGGGTGGGGAAATCCCTTATGAAGTTTTTCGAGTAGTTCTGCTACCTGGGATGCCGTTGTAGCGGTTGCCAGTTCTTGCCGGCGCTCTGCAACCCACTGGCTGTTTTGCCGTTCTTGCTGGCGTTTTGTTCCTTCGGCCACTATGTTACGTGTTTCATCGGCGTGTTTGCCATCGGGCATATCTTCAAGATATTTCTCCGCTCGTTGCACTTGTTCTTCGGAATACGGGACAGCCGTCTGTACATCTTTCCATAAGATTTCGTCGATCTTGGAGTCCGCCTGGGCACGCCAGTGTTTGGCCTCCTGCTTGGAGGGCACAAACAGCCCGTTCCACCAAGTTTGCGTGTAGCCGTCGAAAAAGTCCCGGGCCTGCTTCAACAGCTCGGCAGTACTGGCGGGATTTTCGACCACGCTTTGCCAATGGGCAAACTTCAAGTAACGGAATCCGCTCCATAAGGTGGTTCCCAGAGAGCTCAGCATGAGGAGAAGCATCAAAACGGTGCTGATGATCGAAGCCCATCTGGCCCAAAAGAGGTTTCTGCGGATTCGTGCGAGGGAGCGGGCAAAGTGGGAGGAAGGCGGGATGCGGGAAGATAGTTCCGTGGTCCGGTTTTGCAGAAGGCGATGGCTGCGACTGAAAAACCCAAAAGGCAGCCAAACCCATCGGACATGCCCGGAACAGGCTTGTTGCATAGCTACCACGTCCAGCGCATCCCGCCGTTGGGCCAACCAGATAAAAGGTTCCAGGATGCCGAACGGCTGCAAAATGCCTTTGGGTACCTCTTGCCCATCTTTCTCAGCGGCGGCACCAAAGGCGCTGGCAGGAAAGACCCAAACATTCCCTATAGGGAGGCCCCACTGATCCTTGTTTTCCTGAGATGCTGGCACATCTATCGTGCGGACGGGCTGTTGATCTTCGGGGGGGCGTGGGGATTCAGTGGGCAGGGAGCTTACTCCAACCGAAGAAGAGGCGGTTATGGCGGACGTTTCCTGGGCATCCACGGAAAAATCGGGCTGTGGGTTTTCCGCTGTTTTCAGCGCTGTGTTCTGAGGCGCCAGGGCATTGCCAATGGAATGGATTAATGACTGAAGTTCTCTGTGTTCATGAAGATACGTTTCTAGTTTGCATAGTTCGGCGGAGGGGTTGTCGTGTTCGATTTCCGAATACCGGTCCCATTTGGTCAGCATGATGCAGGCGGGAGTCTGCAGGGCATCATCCTTGGATTCCAGAAGCGATTTAAAGGCTTCCCGCAGACGCTGAAGATGGAGGGTGCGGCTGGCAAAATCGCTGTTGTTTTTGGGAATTTCAGCAAGGATGAGGAACCCGTCGCTTTGGCTGAGATACTCCCGGAGTTTGCGGACGTAGGATTCGGGATCATGTTCCATGTCGGGATTGATGAGTTCGCCCGAGTAGTCGATCAGCCGGACAAGGCGGTCGCCTTGCTGCGGATCACCGATCCGAAAGTCCAACATCGGAGGGGCCGGCCCGAACTCAGCCGGATTGGGTTTGGGTACTTCGCCGCAACGGAGTTTCTCTTGGACTTCACGAATCCACTTCCAGCCGTTGTGGAGGCCAAGCGCTTCCCGTTCCTGCTCGGACATGGGCCCCTGGGGACGCTGCTGAGGTGGCTTCGGGACCTCCACCGGGAGCAGTTCGCAAGTAAGCGCTCGGCTACTAGCACCTACCAGCGACATGGCCCCCAACAGACAGGATTTTCCCGAACCGGACCGCCCATACACAGCAAACCGATACATTTTTCGCACGGCTCGTGCCATTAGGATTGCCCTCCTTCCGCAGATGGTTTGACGGACCTTTCCGCCGTTTGGCTGCTACCTGCAACTACTTTAGCATCGCTTTGGTCTCTGGAGGCAGAGTCTTGTTCACCGGAACCAGATTTTTGGACGGCACTTTGGGCTATCCGCCGCCAGCGGGTGAAAGGAAATCGAACGACCTTGCTAAGGATTCGCCGCATCGGGGGCACGCACAACATTACTCCCAACACGATCAGCACGGCGGCCACGATGCCGGCAGGGCTGGTGAAGAAGGTTTCCACGACGGCTTGCCCAGTCTTTTCTACGGTATTTTTTACTGCTTCTCCGGCGCCTTTTACTGCGCCGGCCAGGGCGCCGGCTAGGATTTCTCCACCCAGACGGCCGATTTTCTTCAAGCCTTCTTCGGTCAGGTCGCCCACTTTATCGATGTATTCCTCGGGAGCCAAAAGGACCGCTGCTAGGGCGGCAGTCCCAACCCACCGCTTCCAGTAAGGCCGGACATACTTATTCCAAAAGTGGGATGCCCGCTCCCCTTGCGTGTGGAAAAAGCGTCCGAAATCCTGGAGCGTTATTGGACGCATGCCTGGCGGGGAAGGAAGTTTGCCAGCCTTCAAGGCGGTGTCAAATCGGACCAAATCCTCCCCCAGGTCATCGACTCGGCCAAGGGCGCTGAGGATTTCTGCACCGCCTTCGCGAATCAGCCGGCCCCGGAGGGCCAAATCGGGCACCACCTCTTTCAGACGCCGCCCGCCATGAGCCAGCACCACGGCCGCCTCCTGGCTAGCACGGGGTAAGGCGTCCACTTGCTTCAGGATGGCCCCGTCCGACCTGCCGATCGCCTCTTGGAAAACTTTGCGAATGGCTCTGCTGTGCTCCAACGGATCATCCAGGCGTTTGGTGCCGCTGAGTTTTTCCAACACTTCCCGGCCTGCTCGGCTCTGGGCCGTTTCTTCCATGACCTCATCCAGACGACGAATCGGCACATTGTCCGCCACGTTGGCTGCCCGCTGGAAAAGCCGAGCCAAGTTCGCTCCTTCCCCAACTTCCGGCTCGGAGAAAAAGCTAATCCCTAGAATCGCCATCCACCACAGGACATAACCGCCCTTTTCCCGATACCTGTTCAACCAAACCCAACCCATGATCCGATCCTCCTTTAGACAGAGCCCTGTTCCTCCTGACAGACACCGATCTCCATTGTCTGCTAGAAGATAACCTCAGTTCCGGTATCCCGGAGCGCATTCATTTTTTGGTAGGTAGGGCCGAAGAGCGTTTCTCCGGCAAATCCATTTTTTGATTTCTCTTTGCGATGGCCTCGTCCAATGCCCCGGTATGTACTGCTATCCACCACAAAGAGAGATGCGCGCGCCAGGCTTGCAGTTGTTTCCTAGCGGCTTCGGGGGCAACCTTGGCGGTTTGAATGACCTTCTGAATTGCCTGTTGGCCGGGAGGACTGTTCAAAGCCAGATCGAATCCGGCATTTTCTGCTGTTACCGCCAACAGACGCCCCGTAACCGAGGTTTGCTTGAACCAGTCCGCCAAGCGGAACACAACACGACGGTCTGATCGCATCAGTACCCGCGCATCCAAACCAGTAAGATACTTGAACGTCTTTCGGCCTAGCCCTACTTGCCGAAGTCGCTCAAAGGTATATCGGACAATGGGAGTAATATCGGCTTGCAGGAGTTTACGTGCCGCAGCAGTCCCCAATTCGGTGCGAACTGTCTTCGCACCATGCAGAAGGACCAATGGGGCAAGGTGGCGAGGCTGGGCCTTGGCGGCCAATTGTGCCCCTTCGTGGATACCCCTCCGGGCCAACGTCTTGGCGACTGAACCTCCGACGCTACGTGTTACAGTTCCGAGGCCTTTGGCAATAAAGAGGATGTCTACTGGATCGGAGAGCGCCCAAATATGATCCATCCAGGTCATCTCTCGGCCTTGGCTGACCTTTCGAAGCCAATAATATGCGCCATAACCAGGTATCCAAGTCTTTGGCCCCTCTGGGGGTGGGCCCAGTTCCTCGATCAAGGCTTGGTCGGAAAGTCGTTGCCAATAGGCCAACTTTTGAGGGGCCTCGGCCGGGGCGGCACGAAGTTCCCACAGCGCTTTTGCCAGAGGCCCACCGCGGATATCCCTTTTCATCAGTTCGACAAATAGCGGCTGCTTGCGAAGGTTCTCGTCGGACAATGCCTCAAGGACTAGCTGGTCGGCTTTCTCCAGGACCTCCAACACGCGGCCCCGGATCGGGCGATATTCGGGGGCCAAAACTAGGTCCACCGCGACAATCCCCCACC
>Ga0209809_1000435_pt1 | contig 37954 bp, 29 predicted proteins | sample YNPMSTMetaG_FD_186172 | JGI IMG/M metagenome (GOLD analysis project Ga0209809, IMG submission 186172) | Anoxygenic and chlorotrophic microbial mat microbial communities from Yellowstone National Park, USA - YNP MS-T MetaG (SPAdes) (version 2) ...
CGTGCCTCGCCATGACGCAACCAACAACGTCATTGCGAGCGAACACTTCCTTCTCGTCATTGCGAGCCTGATAACAATCAGGCGAAGCAATCTCCTCAGAACACTTAACACCAACAGGAACGTGCAACGAGGAGATTGCTTCACGCCAGAACACTTGCCTACCCTTCGGTTCGCAATGAAGGGGTAGAGCAATAGGGGAGATTGCTTCGTCGCTTCGCTCCTCGCAATGACGGGAAGAAAGAGACTCGCAATGACGGAAAGGAGCGTCATTGCGAGCCTGATAACAATCAGGCGAAGCAATCCCCTCAGAACACCTAACACCAACAAGAATGTGCAACGAGGAGATTGCTTCACTCCAGCACACTTGCCAACCCTTCGGTTTGCAATGAAGGGGAGAGAGGAACTCGCAATGGCGGGGATGTAAAAGGGCTCGCAATAACGAAAAGGAGTAACATGCAAAAACTCACCAGCTCGCCAAAATACGCCACCACAAGACCGCCATATAGACAGTCTTCTCATAAATATAAAAAAAATTGATAGATTAAAACTATTCTCTCTCTCTCTCTCTTTCTCTCTCTATCTCTCTACAACCATGCGGGTTTCAGAAGGTGCGTTGAAATATATCATAATAAAAATAATCTTTATGCAAATATAAAAAAAAATTATTTTTTAAAACAAAGACACGCTCCAAAAAAGCTTATTTTTCTTTACTATTGTCCAAAAATAATATATAAAAGTAAGCAATTTTTTTATAAAAAAGGAGGAAAATTTCCTGCCTTTTTTCATAAACATTTGTCTATTTTTGGAAAATATTTTGGACAATAGTGATTAATTAGGGTTTGCTGAAAAATTCAAACTGCAATTAAGTAATAATTTTTCAAATTCATTTGGAAGTTTTCTTTTCAAAAGCAAAAAGGTGTAAAAATTTTTTTTCGAGAAAAAAGACAATAAAAAATCCCTTAGGATTTTCATGATATTGGTTTTCATTTTCTTTCTTTTTTTGAACCGTTGCCTTTGGTGAATTGAAACCTAAGGCTTTGTTTATGATGTGTTCGTTCATTTGACTAAAGCCTTCTAAACCTAAACGCTTTCTGATTGCTACAAAAAGACTCGGTTCAAATACAGGCTTATCTGTATAAGCCGATAAACCAAGAAAATATTGCATGTAAACATTTTCGCTTATCATCTCTATTGTCCCACGATCATCTAACCGAAGCATTTGTTTTATGATTAAAGCACCTAATTACTATCCGAGCATCTATTGAAGGAGCAGCCTTGCGGCTATTCATAGATTGATAATAGATACTTGCCAATTTATCCCAAGTAATTGATTTTGATAGCTTTACCCAACGATTGTTCGGATTCAGGTTCATCTCAAAAGGAGTGCTGAATATATTTCTATTTTCTGCTGATTATTCGATTTATATCGTATCATAAATACAAGATTTTTTTAATAAATATACAAATTTCCTTGCATTTTAAGGCAAAAAATACGATATAAGTTATTAACAATCAAATTGTTAATAATTTTTCAGCAAAGCCTAAATAGTTGTCCCTTAAAAAGTTATTTTTTATTAACCACAGAGTTCACAGACTAACACAGAGTTTCACATAGAAAAAACTTCTGTGCTTCTCTGTGTCTTCTGTGGTGAAGAAAAATTAAAACAACGAAGATTACAAAATGTTTCACAGAAACAAACTTTGGATTATTTTAAAAATTGCAAATGTTTATATGTTAATTAGGAACGACTAATAATTTTTAAACTACAACTAATAAACACAAATTTGTTTTACAAAAGAATGTTCGCTAGTTGTTATTTTAACAAAGTATATTCCATTTGAATTGAAATTGTATCTACTTATCGTATAATAATGCTGTCCAGCTTTTAAATATCTATCATCTAAACTATTAACTAATTTACCTAAAACATCATATAATTCAATTTTTGTACGACTATCGTATGGTAATTGAAATGCAATTGTAGAATTGTCTGTTACAGGATTTGGATATACATTTAAATCAATTATATCTCTTGAGTATTCGTTCATACTAAGGTAAGTTCCGTTGTCTATGTTAATGTCATCAATATAAATATTGTTTCCTCCATTTGATTGAAATTCAAATTTAAACTGAAAATTAGTTTTTTGTTGACTAAGATAAATATGAATATTTATTGAATCTGTTTTCCAATCGTTAATTCCTGGTTTAAAACTATTTTGAAGGGGATTAGTTGTTGTTTGCAAGTTTTCATTTAACTTCGACCATTTAACAAGCCAAGTTTTACCACAAGTAGTAGAAACATATACTTTTAATTTATCGTATGCTGTATCGTTTTGAGTTAAACCTAAGCTACCAGGAATAACTTTTCCTGCATATGCATATTTAAACTTCAATTTAAGAGTTACTGTTGTGGATAAAGATGTTAAATTTATTGGTGGACTGATAAGAGCATCGTAACTGTTTGGTTGATTTCCTGAAAAATTCAAAATTCTTGCCGATTTTATTCCGGTTGCTGCCGATGTATCTGTAACTTGCCAACCATTTCCGGCATCATTTACAATAGTCCAATCGTTATTTATGCCATTTTCAAAACCTTGTACAAAAGGTGCAAATATTTGACTAACAGGATCAATAACTTTAATGATGTTTGTTTTAGTTTTTGTGCTTTGTCCATTAGCATTCTCAACTGTTAAAGTTACTGAATATATTCCTGGTGTATTGTAAGTTACAGTTGGTGTCGCATCAATCGAAGATTGTGGATCCGCACCTGTAAAAGTCCAGTTTCTATTTGTAACCACACCATTATATGAATCATCATAAAAAGTAATAGTTGAACCTGCACAAATTGAATAATGTGAAGCATGAAAATCGGCTATTGGAGCACATTCTGCTGGTATAGTGTCAATAACCCCCGTTTCAATTAAGTTTTCTTTACTCCATAAAGGACGACGAATCCCCATCAAAACAGCATCCATACGTGCTTTTTGCCCGTTTGTAAAAATATTATTGCAATAACCCCATTGATAATCCATATAATTTTCTATCATATCAGGCTCATCTGGATTATCTTGATTACAAGTATTTCTACTTCCTGGAACATAACAATCCAAAGATGTATTTTGTGTTGCAGCATGCACAGGTGGTGTATCAGAAACTTCGTCGCCGTTTGGTGCAAGAAATGATGGGCAACCGCTGGAAGCAGGCAATAAACCAAGCATTAAGTTCTGAAAAGTATGATAAATATTTAAATAATGCCCTACTTCGTGTGTAAAAGTTCTATTAACTAAATTTATTCCCATACCTCCTACATCAGTTGCAGTTCCAATAGTTCCCAAACAATCTTGCCTTATTAAAACTCCATCTATATCAGAATCGCCACCAGTAAGAGCTTGTGATAAAGGATTGTTTGGAGGAAAAGGACTCATACCACCAATAAAAGCCCCATCGGGCAAAGTCATTCCTGTAGGATAAATAAAGTTTACTGCATATACATTCATATATTTATCTGTTGGCCAGTGATATTGTTTCATTGTGTTAAAATATGCCCAATCTGTTTGTAAATCATATATTCTATTTATGCCGTTTGTACAATTTCCATTAGGATCTTTTTTAGCTAAACGAAATTCAATTGAACAATTTGCTGCTCGTGGTTTAAATAAATAATATGTAAGTGCTGTATCGGCATTTTGTTTCGAAAAATCTATATTTAATTTTTCTATTGCATCGTGTATTTGGGCATCCGAAATATTCTCATTTCCATACTTATGAATAACGTGTACTACAACTGGAATTATTCTTTTACCATTTATTAAAGTATCTGTTTTTTCGAGCCAATTATTCAAAACTGATTTATCTACCAATATTTTAAAATCTTTTTCATACTGAATATATCTATCTAGTATTGAAGGATCTTCGTTAATTTTTTGTTTCAACAAAATATCGTCTGCTAAAATTTTTGTTAGCGATTGTGAATAAATTAATGAATATAAAAAACTTATTACACTAATAATTAAAAACTTTTTCATAAACACATTTTATTTTATTCTTTCGCATAAAGTTGAATATTTTTTTAAAAAATTCAAAATTTTTTTAAGAAAATTTGACTAATTTATAATAGTTCTAAATAATTTATTGTTGTATCTTTGAAAAAAAAAATAATGAATTTTGACGAATATTGCATAAACAACTTAAACTATGTAGAAGATTTAAACGAGTTATACTTTAATAATCCTTCGGTAATAGACAAGAGCTGGAAATATTTTTTCGACGGTTTTTACCTAAGTCAGGATAATAGCTACGAAATTCCAGATAAACAATTTTTAGAAAACATTCACGAAGAATTTAAAGTTTTACGTTTAATAGATGATTACAGAAAAAGAGGTCATTTGTTTACCGAAACTAATCCTGTTAGAAAAAGAAGAAAATACAGTCCAACACTCGATATAAACAATTACGACTTGTCTGAACATCATCTTACAAAAAAATATAAAGCAGCTAAAGAATTAGGTTTACCAGAAAACACTACACTACAAGAAATAATAAACCATTTAAAACAAACCTACTGTCGTTCTATCGGTGTTGAATTTATGTACATACGTTTCCCCGAAATTGTTTCCTGGTTCAAAGAAAAAATGGAAACAATAAAAAACACACCTACTTTTTCTATTGAACAAAAAAAGAAAATATATAAGTATTTAATAGAAGCAAGTTTTTTCGAGCAATTTTTACACAAAAAGTTTGTTGGTCAAAAACGTTTTTCATTAGAAGGAATAGAAGCTATAATACCAGCATTACAATTTTTAGCTGAATATGCAATTAATTTTGAAGTAGAAGAAATAACACTTGGAATGGCACATCGAGGGCGTTTAACAGTTTTGGCAAATTTTTTCGAAAAACCTTTAAACGAATTATTTCGTGAATATATTGGAAAAAATTACGACGACGATTCTGTACTTGGCGATGTTAAATACCATTTAGGTTATAATTCAACTAAAAAAATTGGCAACAAAGAACTATTTATGTCTTTGCTTCCAAACCCTTCGCATTTAGAAACTGTTGGTCCTGTTTCATTAGGTTTTGCAAAGTCGAGAATAAATAACATACACAACGGAAATTACAACAAATTATTACCAATAATTATACACGGAGATGCCGCTATTTCTGGTCAAGGTATAGTTTACGAAACAGCTCAAATGTCATTATTAGAAGGTTATGGTGTTGGTGGAACAATTCATTTTGTACTTAATAACCAAGTTGGTTTTACAACTAATTACATAGAAGGACGTTCAAGTATATATGCAACAGATATAGGAAAAATTACCCACTCCCCTATTTTTCACGTAAATGCCGACGACCCTGAAGCTATTGCTTACGTTGTTATGCTTGCATTAGAATTCAGACAAAAATTTCATAGAGATGTTTATATAGACATACTTGGATACAGAAAACACGGACATAACGAAGGAGACGAACCACGTTTTACACAACCTACACTATATAAAGCTATCGAAGCTCACCAACCAGTCAGAAAAATTTATTTTGACAAATTAACAAACGAATATCAGAACATAAAAGATGAATTGATTGAAATTGAAAAAGAATATACAAATAAACTCGAAAAGGAATTCGATGTAGCAAAACAAAACGAAACTGTTGTGGTTAACCATTTTCTCGAAAACAAGTGGAAAGATTTCAAACATTTAAGTAAAAAAAACGCATTCGATATTGTTGAAACTTCGTTTTCTAAGGAACGATTAAAAGAATTAGCTATACAATTAAAAACTTTACCAAGCAACAAAAAATTTTTTTCAAAAGCAATAAAGATAATTCAAGAGCAAATAAGCTTAATAAATCAAGAAAAAGTCGATTGGGCAATATCCGAACATTTGGCTTTTGCAACTTTATTAGTAGAAGGCCATTCAGTACGATTAAGCGGACAAGACAGCGAAAGAGGAACATTTAACCATCGTCATGCTGCCCTTGTTATAGAAGACACCGACGAAAAATATTTTCCTTTAAAAAATTTGTCCGAATCAAAAGCTAAATTTTATATTTATAATTCCTTACTATCCGAATATGCAGTTTTAGCCTTTGAATACGGCTACTCTCTTGCTTCACCAAACGATTTAACTATATGGGAAGCACAATTTGGCGACTTTCACAATGTAGGTCAAGTAATTATAGACCAATACATTAGCTCTGCAAAAGATAAATGGGGCATGATGAGCGGACTTGTACTATTTTTACCTCACGGTTACGAAGGACAGGGACCAGAACATTCTAGTGCACGCATAGAACGTTTTCTTGTTTTAGCTGCTAATGAAAATATGGTAATTGCTAACGTTACAACACCAGCAAATTTCTTTCATCTACTTCGACGACAAGTAAAATCGAAATATCGTTTGCCATTAATACTATTTACACCAAAAAGCACATTAAGACATCCACTTAACATATCTACATTCGACGAATTAGCTTATGGAAAATTTACTGAAGTTATTGATGACAACGAAGCAAAAAAAGAAACAATCAAACAAATTGTTTTATGCAGTGGTAAAATATATTACGAATTATACGAATTTCGTAAAAAAAATCAATTAAATGATACAGCAATTATACGTTTAGAACAATTATATCCATTACATAAAGAGTTAATTTATGAAATAATTAAAAGCTATCCCAACAATCAACGAATTGCTTGGGCACAAGAGGAACCTGCAAATATGGGAGCTTGGAATTTTATTAGAACAAATTTGACAAAATTAAATTTAATTGGAATTTGCAGACCCCCAAGTGGAAGTACAGCATTAGGACTTTACGACTTACACAAAAAACAACAGGAAAAAATTATAGAGAAAGCTTTTAAATTATGTGATTGTAAAAATATAGACGAATATTGTTATATGAAATGTACTGAAAATTCTTAAAAATATGGAAATAAAAGTTTTAATTCCTTCACCAGGCGAATCTATACACGAAGTTGTATTGTCAAAATGGCTTATAAAAGATGGTTCTTATGTTGAAAAAGATACAGAATTAGCTGAAATAGAGAGCGACAAAGCCACACTAACTTTAATAGCCGAGCAAAGTGGAATTGTAAAACTACTTATTGAAGAAGGACAGAAAGTTTTTGTTGGAGATGTTGCTTGCATCATAATAACAGAAAAAACACAACTCGATGAAAATACAAACGAACAAAATAAAAATGTTGTTCAACAAACAAATAATAATGACAAAGTATTAGAAAACATCAAAATTACTCCGTTAGCAAAAAAAATTGCTGAAAGTTCACATTTAAACGTAGAACAATTAAAAGATAACTACAACAAACGAATAACATCCGAAACAATAAAATCCTTTTTATCGCAAAAATCTACATCTCAAGAAACAACTTATATTTCAAACAGAGAAACTGTTCAAGAATTAAGTCCATTACGCAAAAAACTTAGCGAACGCCTGTTACAAGCAAAAAATTCTACCGCTATGCTCACAACTTTCAATGAAGTTAATATGACAAATATCGTTAAAATAAGAAATGAGTTCAAAGAATTGTTTTTCAAAAAACACGGTATAAAACTCGGTTTGATGGGATTTTTTAGTATTGCTGCAATACGTGCTTTGAAAGAGTTTCCTAACGTTAATACACGTTTAAATGGTGATAAATTAACATTTTATAATTACGTAGATTTAAGCATTGCTGTTCAAACCGAAAAAGGATTAGTTGTCCCAGTTATAAGAGATGCCGATAAAAAAACATTAGCCGAAATTGAAAAAGAAATTTTTATATTAGCCGAAAAAGCCCGTAATAAAAAAATATCAATATCAGAATTAGAAGGCGGAACATTTTCAATTACAAACGGTGGAGTTTTCGGTTCATTACTTGCTACACCGCTTTTAAATTATCCACAAACCGCTATTTTAGGAATGCACGCTATTCAAGACAGACCAATTGTTGAAAATAATCAAATAGTTATCAGACCTATGATGTACATTGCATTATCATACGACCATCGTGTATTAGACGGCAAAGATTCTATTTTGTTTCTTAAACGAATAAAAGAACTTATAGAAAATCCAAATCTTTTAACAGAAAACAATTCTGTTGAAAAATTTTTAACAATTTAAAATATTGATTATTTTTGTAAAAAGTTTAGTTATGAAAAATTTAATAATTTTACTTACATTTTTCATTTTTGCTTTAATATCTTGTCAAAAAGATTGTAAAGATTGTAAGTCAGTAACTACCGATCAGAATGGAAATGTAATTCAAGAAGGTACAGCTAAAGAATATTGCGATCAAGATTTAGAGCAAAAAGAGAATGAACCACCTGTTACAATAGGCGATCAAACAACCAAATGGGTTTGCGAATAAAATGTTTAAGTTTATATTTTTTACCATATTCTTTTCGATTATTTCTTATTGTGCAAAAACACAAGATTATGAAGAATTTGATACTCTTTCACGGAACGATTTTGTTATTCATACCTCAGGAGGATTAGGATTTTATTATCTTATTCATAATGATCCGAATAGTGAAAATAAAATTACAGCTTCTACAATATTGAATTTGGGAGCTTCGTATTTTATAGCCCAAAATATAAGCTTAGGATTTAGTTTTTCTCGTTTAACTTTCCCTTCCGATAAAGATTCTGCTCAATCGGCAAAAACAAACTTAACTGCTCTATCATTAAAAATATTTACATTAAGGAGCAAAAAATCTAATATTTACATCGGCATAAATGGAGGAACATCTAAATTTAAATTTAAAAATTTAAAAACCAATACATTAGTTTCTGCTGGAAACCTTTTTATTGAGCCAAACATTGGTTTTACTCATTACTGGGGAAAATATATAGGAATGTTTATACAATCGTCTTATTTTTATACTAAATACAACAAAATTGTTAATAAAGAAAATGAACCTTTACGTGTAACAATAAATGGTAAACAAGAAAATTTCCAAATAGCATTTAGTGGTTTTAAAGTACAAGCAGGGCTACTTATTAAATTTTAAGCCTTTTTTGGATTCCAAATTTTTTCTTCAACATTTTTTCTCTTTGCAATAAAACGTGCAAGAACAAATAAAAAATCTGATAAACGGTTAAAGTATAATAATAAAATTGGTTCAACTCTATACTTTTTATGAACGCTTACAATGTGCCTTTCAGCTCTTCTGCATATAGTTCGGCAAATATGTGCTTGTGAAACGCAAACATCACCACCGGGCAAAATAAAATTATTTAGCGATACTAAACATTTATCCATTTCATCTATTGTATTTTCGAGCCATAAAACATCATTTTGGTTTATAGATGGCAAAGATACTTGTGTACTACCGTCACTTGCTATTAAAGCTGCTGCTATCATCAACTTATCTTGAATATTAGTTAACCACAATTTTATATCATCGTATTCTAAAAAATCGTGTAATAATGCCAAATGTGCGATAAGTTCATCAATTGTACCGTAAGCATCGAGCCTGATATGATTTTTTGGAACAGTAACTCCACCTACAAGTTTAGTTTCGCAATTATCGCCTTTTCGTGTGTATATTTTCATATTTATGCCATTAAATATTTCGGTGTTGAATTTTTAACATCTTCAATAACTTTACCATCTTTTAATTTAATAACACGATGAGCATAACAGGCAATTTCTTCTTCGTGTGTAACAATAATTACTGTGTTTCCCATCTTATGAATTTCGCCAAAAAGTTTCATAATTTCGATAGAAGTTTTAGAATCGAGGTTACCTGTTGGTTCATCAGCCAAAATTATTGACGGATTATTAACTAATGCCCTTGCTATAGCAACTCTTTGTCTTTGTCCACCGCTTAGTTCATTAGGTTTATGTGTCATACGATCGGAAAGTCCCACTTTATCAAGCACTTCTGCAGCAATTTTCATACGTTCTCTTTTTTTTACACCAGAATATACAAGTGGTAAAGCTACATTCTCTAATGCAGTATAACGAGGCATCAAATTAAAAGTTTGAAAAACAAAACCTACTTCTTTGTTTCGTATTTCGGCTAATTCATTTTCACTTAACTTACTAACATCCTTTCCATTTAGCATATATTTACCATAGGTTGGAGTATCTAAACATCCTAAAATATTCATCATAGTAGATTTGCCAGAACCAGATGGTCCCATAATAGCTACATATTCATTTCTTAATATTTTTAAATTTACATTCCTTAAAGCTTTTATTATTTCAGAGCCTAACTGATAAAATTTAAACAACTTCTCTAATTCTATAACTACATTATTATCCATATAATAAACTGCCAATATACAAATTAATAACGAATAATATAATGTTGTTTACTTAAAATATTTTCGTTAAAAAAAACAACACCAAAACGAAACAAATCAACCGACAAGCGTACATCCTTATTCTTAACAATATATTTCCAAGCATTATTCATCTCTTTTGACCAATATATGTCATCAAATACAAAAATACTATTGCTCTTTTTCCACCTTAAGCATTTTTCAAAATACCATATTGTTGCATCGTATGTATGATTTCCGTCAAAAAAAACTAAATCTAATGGATTTGTAACTAAATTAGGTAATGAGTTTTCAAATGTATTTTGAACTATATGAACATTTGAAATGTTTAATATTTCTAATAGCTCTTTTGCAATGTTTACATATTTTTCATGTGCTTCAATTGAAACAACTTGAGCATTTTCATTTCCTTTCGATAAATACGATGTACTTATACCACAACAAGTTCCTAACTCTAAAATGTTTTTTGATTTGTAATACCGAACAAGCCGAAACAATAGTTTTCTGTATTTTAACGGCACAGAAGACTTTCTTAAAATAACAGCTAAAGGAAGCTTTTTATGTGTCGAAACATTTGCACCATAAAACGATGGCTCAATAATAATTTTATTATTTTTTAATTTTTCTATAGCTTTTTCTATTTCTAAATATTCAGGATATACCGTTTTATCATTAAGAATATTTACAATAAAGTCGTACAAAAAAGGCGAATGAATCCCATGACCATATTTATATCTCGCAAATACCGAGTACTTTAAATAACTTAATAATGTATAAAACATAAAACAAAGTTACATTAAGATTTTTAATTTACTTATATAAAATCAATTCATTAAAAGTTTTTTTAAACTTAATGATTGAGCTAAACTCAAATATGCCATATAATTTATTTGAATTAAAATATATTTTGTTCACTATAAAATCAGCATATTACAGATAGTTAATTAGCTGCATATCTTAACTACATTATAATTTGTATATAAGTGAACTCTGTAATAAAAGTTAAGTATAATTTTAGTTTATAAATTATTGTAAATAAATAATATAAATATTTGCTACTGTCGTTTTGTCATAATAAAAATAAAAACAAAAGTCATTTTGTCTTATTATAATTAGTGGTATAAATGTTGTTATCTATTTATCAGAATTAAAAACTAAAAAAAAAGGAGGGCAAAGCTATGTTACCAGTAATTAAAAGTTCATTTCCAAGCTTAATGAACGAATTTTTAAATGATGATTGGTTCGATGGTTTCTTCAACATCGTACCAGTAAAAAACAACATGCCAACAGTAAACATTATTGAAGAAAAGGATCAATTCCGTTTGGAAATTGCAGCACCAGGCCTAGAAAAAGAAGATTTTAAACTTGATTTACACAACGATGTTTTAACCATCAGTGCAGAGAAGAAGCAAGAAAACGAAGAAAAAAACAAAAAGTATTTGCGTCGTGAGTTTAGTTACTGCAGTTTTAAACGTTCTTTCAGCCTACCCGAATACGTTGATTCTGATAAAATCGAAGCTAAACACAAAAATGGCATCCTAACAATTACTATTCCCAAAAAAGAGGAAGCCAAAGAAAAAGAACCCAAAACCATTAAAATAGAATAAGACAACAAATTGTATTAAAGATTAAGGGCTGCTAAACAAACAGCCCTTAGTCTTTTTATTTTTCATTCATTTCTTGTTTAATTGCTTCTGCTAAGCGTTTTATTCCTTCGACATTCTTTTCTACACTCATAAAAGAAAAATTAAGCCTCATTGTATTTTTACCACTACCATCGCAAAAGAAAGCATTACCTAATACAAAAGCAACATTATTTTGTATAGCTCTATGAAACAATTTTTCGCTATCCATCCATTCAGGAAGTGTAACAAATAAAAAAAGACCGCCTTCAGGTTTTGTCCATGTAACTCCTTTTGGCATATAATCTTCCATTGCCTTCAACATTGCATCGCGCTTTTCTTTATACATTTCTACTGTTTGTTTGATATTTTTATCAAATAAACCTTTTTGAATATATAAACAAGCAATCTTTTGCAGAAAGGCACTAGTACAAAGATCTGTTGCTTGTTTAGCAACAACGAACTTATCTATAATTTCTTCATGGGCTATAACCCAACCCATTCTGAAAGCAGGTGCAAAAGTTTTGCTAAATGTGCCTAATGTAATAACAATACCTTTATTATCTAGCTGATAAAACATAGGTTGAGATATGCCCTCAAAACGTATTTCTCTGTAAGGGCTATCTTCTGCAATAAGAACATCGTACTTATAAGCAATTTCGAGTATTTTCTTTCTTCTATATTCGGGCATCGTTATACCTGCAGGGTTTTGAAAATCGGGTATAATGTATATAAATTTTGGTCTCTCATTATTTGCTTTCAACTGAATTAACTTTTCTTCTAACAAATCTGCTCTCATTCCATCATCATCTAACGGAACACCTATCAACTGGGCACCGTAGCTGCGAAATGCACTTAACCCACCCAAATAAGATGGTAAGCCACATATAATTTTATCACCTGGATTTATGAAAATCTTTGCTAATAGATCTAATCCTTGCTGTGATGCTGTTGTAATAATTAAATTTTTAACATCTACTTGAAGGCCTTCTTTTTGATATCGATCTACCAAAGTTTTTCTTAAACACAAATCACCTTCTGTTTCACCATATTGAAGTGCCATTGCGCCATCATTATTTAATACTTCAACAGCCAATTCCTTTAACTCTTCAACTGGAAATGATTCTGGTGAAGGTAATCCGCCCGCAAAAGAAATAATATCTTTTCTTTGGGTTAATTTTAATAATTCACGTATCACCGAACGTTTGCTACTTTTAATAGTATTTGAAAAACGTTCTTGTAAATCTTCTACCATAAAAAACTTTTTTTAAAGTTATAAAGATTTTTTTTTCTAATAAACTAAAAAATTCAATATTTAGGCTGTTTTATAACAAAAAATTTAGTATAATTTTAATTAAATAGTTTGTATCTTCAAAACCAAATTTTTTTTGATTACATTATGACAAATAAAGTTGATGTATTAGTAGGACTTCAATGGGGCGATGAAGGCAAAGGAAAAATAGTAGATTATCTTTCGCCCAAATACGATGTTATTGTACGTTTTCAAGGTGGACCTAATGCAGGACACACTCTTGAGTTTGATAAAAAAAAATTTGTACTACATACTGTTCCTTCTGGAATTTTTCAAGAAAAAGTTAAAAATTTTGTTGGAAATGGAATTGTATTGGATCCAATTACTTTTAAACAAGAAATAAAAACTTTAGAACCTTATTGCCCTTGGATATACAAAAATTTAATCATTTCAAAACATGCACATCTTATTTTACCAACACACAGATTACTCGATGCTGCATACGAACAAGCAAAAGGGGAACGCAAAATTGGTTCTACACTAAAAGGAATTGGACCTACATATACTGATAAAATATCACGTCAGGGGATTCGTATTGGCGACTTATTCAATTCAAATTTTAAAAATTTGTACAAAGAACTTGTATCAAAACATTTATCTATATTGAAATTATTAAATTATGAAACTAATATAGCCGACTTAGAACAAGATTGGTTCAATGCCTGTGAGATATTCGAAAAATTTCAATTAACCGATACAAATATTTTTATACAAAATCAATTATCGGCAAATAATAAAATACTAGCAGAAGGTGCACAAGGAAGTATGCTCGATATAGATTTTGGCTCATATCCTTTTGTAACATCATCTAATACTACATCGGCAGGGGCTTGTACAGGTTTAGGTATCTCGCCCAAACAAATTGGTAATGTAATAGGTATTTTTAAAGCTTATTGCACCAGAGTAGGAAATGGACCATTCCCTACCGAACTTAATGATATTACTGGGGAAAGATTGCGAAAAATTGGACACGAGTTTGGAAGTACTACCGGAAGAGCTCGAAGATGTGGATGGCTTGACCTAGTTGCATTAAAATTTGCTATACAAATTAACGGGGTAAATCAACTAATCATTACAAAATCGGATGTACTCAATAACTTCGATGAAATTAAAGTTGCTGTTGAATATCGTACAAAAAATGGTAAAATTCAACATATACCATTTAATTTCGATGATATTATTGAACCAATATATAAATCGTTTAAAGGCTGGAATAAAGATATACGCAATATAAAAGATAAAAATCAAATTCCTGACGAATTATTAAAATATATTCAATTTATTGAAGATTATACACAAACTCAAATTAAAATTATATCAGTTGGGCCAGATAGAAATGAAAATATATTGATGTAATTAATGAAGCATTTAATTTTTTTATTTTCGCTATTAACAAGTATTTGTGCATTGTCTTTTACAAAAAAAGATAGTACAAAAATTTTTTACGCAAATAGAACTTATAAAATACCTATAATAGACGGTATTATAGAAGATATATGGTTCAATACTAACTGTATAACAGGTTTTACACAAACAAATCCCTATTTTGGGCAAAATCCTTTGTACGATACAAAGGTTTATATATTGTACGACGATTATGCAATTTACGTAGCAGCTTTTTTAAAAGATAACTATCCCGATAGTATTCTAAAACAATTAGGTAATAGAGATTTTTATAATTTAAATGCCGACTACTTTAGCATAGCTTTCGATACATATAACAAGCAACAAGATGCTTTTTGGTTTGGAGTTTATTCTTCTGGTGTTCAATTTGATAGACGTACACAAGATAATTCGTATAATGCTGTATGGAAAAGTAGTACAGCTATAGTAGACAGCGGCTGGGTTGTTGAGATGCAAATTCCTTATTCTGCACTTCGTTTGCCTAAAACAAATACTCAGGAGTGGGGATTACAAATAGTTCGATATATTCGCAGAAACCGCGAAGAGAGTAAAATAGCACCTGAACCGAGAGAAGCAAATAATGCAATGCTATACTGGGCACAATTAAAAGGAATTGAAAATATAAAAGTACCATTAAGACTTTCATTAAGTCCGTATTTAACTTCGGGGTTTCAGATAGAAAGTTCTAAAAGCTCGAGCAAACTTATTAGTGGTGGAACAGATTTAAAATATGGCATAAACGAAAGTTTTACTATTGATGTTACGCTACTTCCCGATTTTAGTCAGATACAATCCGATAATAAATATAAAAACCTTACTGCATACGAAACCATTTACGAAGAACAACGCCCGTTTTTTAAAGAATCGGTAGAACTATTCAATAAAGGAAATATTTTCTACTCAAGACGTATTGGCAAAACACCTCAACTTTTTTATAAAATTGGCTCATTAACCGATACTAATGAAACTATAAAGAAAAATCCAACACAAGTTCAACTAATTAATGCGTTTAAAATATCAGGACGAAATAAAAATGGCTTAGCTTTAGGTATATTAAATGCTATTACATCAAACACTTATGCCAAAATCGAAGACAATGAAGGAAAACAAAGAAAAATATTGACAGAACCTTGGGCAAATTATAATGTATTTGTATTAGACAAAGCCTTTAAAAGAGGAAATAACATATACTTTACAAACACTAACTATTTTACAAACAAAACTGAAAATTCAAATGTTTGTGCATCGGGCTTAAGCATTACTGACAAACATAATATATGGCGATTAAATATTATGGGCGTTACATCAATTTTTTATTTTCCTTATACAACAACTGAAGTAAAACAAAATCAAGGATATAATTCTAGTCTTTCTGTCGATAAAATTTTAGGTAAACTTAAATACGGTTATTCTACAGCAATTATGGATAAAAACTTTAATGCTAACAAAGTTGGTATAACGTTGTATAACAATTACTTCAACAATAACATTTATATAAAGTATAATGAATTCGAGCCAAGGCGAAATTTATTAAACTACAACACTCAATTTCAAATATCACAACAATATCATTTCTCTACTATGAATATTTTTAAGTCTAACATTAGCTTATCTTCGGGGATTACTACAAAAAAATATACCAGTTATTGGGCAGATATTTCTTACGACTTATATGATGGTTATGACTATTACGAACCAAGAATGAAAAACTTTTACTTTAGAACAGGGCAAAACTGGAACAGTAACTTTGGAATCTCGACCGATTACAGAAAACCTTTTGCTATTGATGTATCAGTAAATTATAATTATAATTTTAAATTTAAAACAAACAACATATACATACATATATCACCATTAGGCAGAATAACAAATCATTTTTCGTACCGTTACAAACTTGAATATAACGAAATTAAAAATCAGATAGGGTTTGCTTCAATTGATGAATTATTATTGAAACCTATTTTTGGAAAGAGAAACGTAACAAGCATAACAAATTCTATAACTGCAAACTATTTTTTCAAAAACGATTTGTCGCTTAGCTTAAAATTCAGACATTATTTTTCTCAAGGTAAATACAAAGATTTTTATCATTTACTCGAAAACGGTTCTTTATCTGATAGTATTCTAACAACATTAAATCAAACTATGTACAACTTCAATTTTAACTCTTTGAATGTTGATTTAATTTTTTCGTGGCAATTTGCTCCTGGCAGTAATTTACTTCTAATATGGAAAAACGAAATTTTTAATGAAGGCAATTTGGTTTATTCTAACTTTTTCGACAACTTATCTGCATTAGATGAATATCCCCAAACAAACACTTTTTTAATTAAATTGTTTTACTTTTTAGATTACGAATATTTTTTCAGAAATAAAAGAAAATAAATTTTATTCTTTTAAAAAAAGATATTATTTTTGCGGTCTGTAACAATGGCCTCGTAGCTCAACTGAATAGAGCATCTGACTACGGATCAGAAGGTTGGGGGTTTGAGTCCCTCCGAGGTCACAAACCGGTAATTACCGGTTTTTTTTATGCTTTCTATGGAGCTTTTTTATCGTAAAACAGGTAACGAACGTCCTCTTATTATTCTACACGGATTATATGGAATGTCCGATAATTGGTTAACAATTGCACGATTTTTATCAGATATATTTACTGTATGGCTGCCCGATCTCAGAAATCATGGCCGTTCACCACATACAAATAGTCATACTTATTACGAAATGGCCGACGATATTTATCATTTTATTAAAACACATAACATTCAAATGCCAATAATAATTGGTCATTCGATGGGCGGAAAATTAGCTTTAATTTTTGATAGAAAATTTCCAAACATTGCGTCGAAACTCATAATCGTAGATATAGCACCTGTTAACTACTCTAATTACGGACTACAAGAAATTACTTTTCACAAAAAAATTATAGACAGTTTGCTTAAACTTGATGTAAAATCTTTAAAAAATCGTAACGACGCCGATGTTTTACTCTCCGAATCAATAAAAAATCAACAAATAAGAGCATTTTTGCTTAAAAATTTACAACGAAACAAAGAAAATGAATTTTATTGGCTAATAAATTTACCTATATTAAAAACTTACCTACCTCACATTATTGACGGTTTCGAAAATTGGACTGATGATTTTAAAATTCAAAAACCTACGCTTTTTATTAAAGGACAACTTTCACAATACATTAGAGATGAGTTTATAATAAACATAAAAAAAACATTTAATAACGTAACCATAAAAACAATTCCTTCAGCAGGACATTGGCTTCATATTGAAAAAACCAACGAATTCATTAAAATTATTAAAGAATTTTGTTAAAAATATTTCAAAAAAATTACAAATGTTCTATTCTTACAATAGAATACTTAAATGGTGCAATTTTGGATATTGGATCTTTTTCATTTCTTGTTAAAGCATTTACTGGCGACTCATGAAAATGCCATGGCATAAAAACTTCACCTGATAAAACTTCATCACTTACTATTGCCGTTGTTACTAGATTACCTCTTGGCGAAATTACTTTTACTTTGCTTCTATCTTGAATATTGTATTTTTTAGCATCTACTGGATTAACAAGCACATAAGATTCATTTAAATAACTATTCAATACATCGCTTTTTCTAGTCATTGTTGATGAATGATATTGATATAAATTACGTCCAGTATTCATTACCAATGGATACTCTTCATTTGGTTGTTCCGATTGACTTTGATATTCTACCGGATAAATTTTAGCTTTTCCTGACAGCGTGTTAAACTTTTCTTTATATAAAGTAGAAGTTCCTTCATGATTTTCGTCATAACATGGCCATTGTATTCCCTGATTTTCTATTCGATTATATGATATGCCTTTAAAGATAGGAGCTACTTTTCTTATTTCTTCCCATATTTCCTCTACATTATGATAATTTCCTATATTTACGCCCATTTTATTAGCAATATTTATTATTATTAGCCAATCTGGTTTCGATTCGCCAATAGGTTCAATAGTTTTTCTAAGTCTTAATACTCTTCTATCGCTGTTAACAACAGTTCCATCTTTTTCGAATAACGAAGAAGCTGGTAAAACTACATGTGCATAAGCAGATGTTTCCGTTTCAAAAATATCTTGAACAACTAAAAACTCAAGTTTTTGTAATGCATTTATAGTATGTAGCTGGTCTGGATCTGTAACAACAGGATTTTCGCCCATTATATAAAGTGCTTTAATTTTACCATCGTAAGCGGCATCCATAATTTCAAGTGTTGTTAATCCTGGATTTGGGTCAAGTGTTTCGAAAGGTACGCCCCAAACTTTCGATACTTCGTATCTGTTTTTTTCGTTTGTTAGCGGTATATAACCTGGATACATAATAGGACTTGCACCAACATCGGTTGCACCTTGAACATTATTTTGTCCACGTGGTGGATTTATACCACATTTTTCGCGTCCAATTTTACCAGTAATTAAGCACATATTTAACAAAGCAAAAACATTATTAGTGCCTACTGTTTGCTGACTCATTCCCATACCTGTTGCTATCATCGCAGTAGGAGCTTTTGCATACATTATTGCAGCCTTCGTAAACAAATCTCTTGGAACACCTGTAATTTCTTCGACTAATTCTTCTGTGTATTTTGAAACTACTTCTTTTAAATAATTAAAACTTTCAAAACCACCTTCAATACGTTCCTCTATAAATTTCTTGTCTATTAAATTATTTTTAATAATAACATTAACCATACCATTTAATAAAGCTACATCTGTTGCTAATCGTGGTTGTAGAAAAATATCGGCATATTTAACCAACGGAGTCCATTTAGGATCTATTACTATTATTTGTTGTCCTCTTTGTTTACCTCTTTTTACAAATGTAGCAGTAACCGGATGAGTTTCTATTATATTATTACCAATAACAATTAAACAATCGGTTGTTTCAAAGTCTTCTATAGAATTGCTTCCTGCACCATCGCCTAACGATCTTATCATTGCAGCAACAGTAGAAGCATGACAAAGTCGTGTACAGTAATCAACATTATTATTTCCAAAAGCTATTCGTATAAACTTCTGAAACAAATAATTTTCTTCGTTAGAACATTTCGCTGAACTATATCCTGCTAAAGAAGCTGAACCATATTTTTCTTTAATTTTAAGAAATTGATTGGCCGTATATTGAATAGCTTCATCCCAAGACACTGGTTCTAATTTTCCGTTTTTTCTGACAAGTGGCTGAGTTAAGCGTTTTTTATGATTAGCATATTGATAACCAAATCTACCTTTTACGCATAATCTGCCATAATTTGGGGAAACATTTTCTACTCCGTTTACTCGCAATATTTCATTATCTTTAACCCATACTTCAATTTGACAACCAACACCACAATACGGGCAAGTTGTATTTACTTTTTTATCTATATCATTAACATTAATTTTATTCCTATTAGGTTTTTCAACTATAGCACCTGTCGGGCAAAGCTGAATACACTCGCCACAACCATCACATTCCGATTCGCCCCATTTACCAAAACCTGCTACAATGTACTTCTGAATGCCTCTATCTGCAAAACTTAAAACTCCCTTACCCTGTATTTCCTCACATGCTTTAATACAACGAAAACACTTAATACATTTAGAAGAATCATAAGTTAAAACTGGCGAAGTATCATCAACCTTTTGAGGTATATTTTGCCATATTGAGCTAATTGGTCTTTCGTTTACATTTTCAAGTTTATATCTTTTAACCAGTGGTCTTAATTCATCTATATATGTATTATCGTACGATTCATTATGTTCTGAAAGTAAATAAGCTAATGTATTCCGTCTATTATTTTCCAATTCGTCATCAAAAGCTATTACTTTCATTCCGTTTTTTACCTGAACTGTGCATGCCATTACTAATCCTGCTTGTCCTTCAATTTTTATAACACATAAACGACAAGCACCGGTAATGCTTAATCTTGGATGATAACATAAACCTGGAATATCGAAACCATTTTTTCGTGCTACTTGTAATAAGTTTTCACCTTCGTTAGCTTCTATTAACTTATTTTCAATTGTTATATATACTTTATTTTCCATAAGCTAATAATTTTTTTTTGAAATACTTAATTGCAGATTTTACTGGCAAAATTGGGCTTTGCCCTAACGGGCACAATGATGTTCTTGCCATATATTCAGATTGTTCTAAAATCCAATTAAATTCATTTTCTGTTAATTTATTATATTTTAGTTTATTATATATTAACGTAGTACCTATGCGACAAGGCACACATTTTCCACACGATTCGTGTTTAAAAAATTCAATGATATTGATTAGTAATTTTAATAAATTAGTTTTTTGATCAATAACAATAATAGCTCCTGACCCTAATGTTGCTCCAATGCTTTTAAGAGTTTCAAATGCCATCGGAACATCAATAAAATTATCATTAACAAATGTACCAGCAGCACCTCCAAGTATTGCTCCTTTAAACTCATAGCCCGGCAACATTCCGCCACCTATATCATATACAATTTCACGTAAACTAATTCCAAAAGGCAATTCATATACACCAGTATTTTTAATATTTCCACTTAAACAAAATAATTTTGTACCTTTCGATTCTGAAGTTCCTATTGAAGAAAACCATTCCGAACCATTTTGAATAATGTAAGGTATATTGGAAAATGTTTCTACGTTATTAATTAGAGTAGGCTTATTCCACAATCCTTTTTCAGCTGGAAATGGTGGTTTTATTCTTGGATATCCTCTTTTCCCCTCAAGCGATTCTATAAGCGTTAGTTCTTCACCACATAAATATGAACCAGCACCTAAAAACAATTCTATGTCGAACGAAAAGTTAGTATTTAAAATTTTTTTACCTAAAAAACCTTTTTCATAAGCCTGATCTATAGCATTTTGTATTACTTGAATTGATTTATCATACTCTCCACGTATATAAATAAAACCTTTTGTTGCATCAATTGCATAAGCCGAAATTAGTATTCCTTCTATTATAACAAACGGATCGTTTTCCATTATAAGTTTATCTTTGAAAGTGCCTGGTTCGCCTTCATCGGCATTACATATCACAAATCGTTCCGTACATTCTTCGCAAGAGCTTATTGTATAATTTTGTTTTAACCCTGTAAAAAAACCAGCTCCACCTCGCCCTCTTAATCCAGATTTTTTAATTTCATCTATTACATCAATCCGATTTAATTTTAAAGCCTTTTTAAATGCTTCAAAACCACCATTTTGAATATATGAATCTATTGAAAATGGATCAATTATTCCAAAATTTTTTAAAACTACTTTTGGATATTTTGAATTCATAAAGATTTAGATTTATAAAATTCGATGATTTGGTTTACTTTTTCAACAGTTAAATCGGTATATATTTCTTCGTTAATCATCATAGCTGGTGCTTTATTGCATAAACCAAGGCATTCAGAATTTTCAACAATAAAAGTATTAGAATTATCTTTCGACACAAGTTCTTGCAGGTAATTTATTAAATTCATACTATTTTTCATATAACAAACTGGCGATTTACAAACACGTATTATGTATTTAGCACGTGGTTTATAACTAAACATGGAATAATAAGTAACTACACCAAAAACTTGTGCCTTAGTTAGATTAAAGTGTTTAGCAACTTCAATTAGAGCTTCTTCTGATAGGTATTTGTATGGATTTGCATTCTGAATAGCATGTAAAGCATTTAATATATAACTTCGTTCTGTTTTAAATTTTTTTAGAATATTTTTAATCTCTTCTACATTCATAATATCTTTCATATTGATAAGCTTTTTCAATATCATCAAAATAATTTATATTATAAAACATTTTTTGTTTATCGTATTTTTCAAACACTTCGCAGTAATAAACATTAACAAAATTAAATATTTCTCTTACAGCATATTGTTTTAAACTTATTCTATCCTCAATAATTTTAATTAAATTTTTTGAATATACGGCACATAATGGCTCTATAAAATTATCGTGTATAGGGACAATTATATCGTAATTATTTTCTTTAACTTTTTTTACGATAAATTTAACAAATTCGGTTTTAATAAAAGGCATATCAACCGGAATTATCATTATATAAGGACTTTTAGCATAATACAAAGCAGCATGTATTCCGCCAAGTGGACCAATATTTTCGTATATATCATTATAAATAGGATAAACGACATTATCAATTTTTTCGTTTGAAATAATTAATATTTCGTCAAATAAACCTTTAAATTTTCGTAATTGCCTATCAATTAAACGTTCTGAATTTAATATAATTTCAAATTTTTTTATGCCATTTAACCGTCTTGCTTTACCTCCGGCTAATATTGATAAAGAAACTTTTATCATAACTTAAACAACAAATCTAAATATATTTATAAAAAAATAAAAAGACTTTCTTCGAAAGTTGTTGAATAAAATTTGTTTTTGTAATACTAAATTTTTTATAATTAAATAGTTTGCTATATGCTAAATTGAATACAGATTCTTAAACGACATACGAATAAAACTGTATAATTTTAAGTTGAAATAATTAACATTCAGCTGAATTTTGAATGCTATCACCATTATTATTTTCAACATCTTTTTTAAGCATATATTTTAATATCAAGTAACCAACAATACCGGCAAACAACGAGCCAATTAAAATTCCAATTTTAGCACTATTAAGTGTTTGTGCATCCGAAAAAGCAAGCCCTGCAATAAAAATTGACATAGTGAAACCAATACCACCTAAAAAACTAATTCCTAATAAACGCCCCCATGTAATACCTTTCGAAAAAGAAGCAAATCGGAAATAAACAGCAATTGCAGTAAAAGACATAATTCCAATAACTTTTCCAAAAACAAGGCTAAAAGCTATAATCAAACTCAAATATTCTGTTAGTGATCCTATTCCAGCTTTAAAAACAATTCCGGCGTTAGCAAAAGCAAAAACAGGCATTACTACATACACAACAAAACCATTAAGATGATGTTCTAACGATTGTAAAGGACTTTGAACTTTTTGAATAGCAGTTTCAATATTGTCAATGGCTTCTATTTGCTGTTTATTTAATAAAACTTTATTTGTTCCACAAGGTTTAGAAAAAGGGGCGATATTATTTTTTAACTTTTCTTGAAAAACATGAAGATTTATTTTTCTTTTAGCAGGAATTGTAAAAGCTACAATAACACCTGTTAATGTAGGATGTAAGCCCGATTTTAGCATAAAATACCACATTATTAACCCAATAAAAACATAAACGCCTATAATTCTGTAATCTAAATAGTTTAGCATTAACAAAAATGCCAGAATAAAAAGTGAAATAAAAAGAAATGTAAAATTTACCTGACCACTATAATAAAAAGCAATTATCATCACTGCACCAAGATCGTCAATTATAGCAAAAGCAAGCAAAAATATTTTAAGCGAAGCTGGTACTTTTTTACCAAGCATTGTTAGTATTCCTAAAGAAAAAGCAATATCAGTTGCCATAGGAATTGCCCACCCATCAATAAATGTAGGTTCATTATTTAAAGTTAAATAAAATGTTGCTGGTACAATCATTCCACCTATTGCAGCAAAAACAGGAACTAATGCTTGTTTAAAACTCGATAATTCACCTACAAGTATTTCGCGTTTTATTTCAAGGCCTATTAAAAAGAAAAAAACGGTCATTAAACCATCGTTTATCCACAAAAGCAAAGATTTTTCTAACGACCAAGAACCAACTGAAATGGATAATTTCAAATTTAAAATTTTAAAGTAAAAAGATGCTAAACCAGAATTTGCTATTATTATTGCAGCTATTGAAACTAAAAGTAAAACTACCCCACCCGATGATTGAAATTTGAAAAAACTTTCAAAAGGCGATGTTAACAGTTGCCCTATTTTTCCCGGAAAAATCAAATTTTTCTTTCTTAACATAAATAGTTCCTTTAAATACCTTAATTGCATCAATGAAAATCAGATATACACACTATTAAAAAATAAATAAAAATTAAAAAAATTTATAAACTTTTTGAACAGCAAATTTAATACAATTATCGTTATTAGCCAAGTTAAGACTTCACAATTTAAGAATACTAATTTTAAATTAGTACTAATCAAAAAATCATCATAAATTAGTATATTAGTTGATTGTTTTATATCATTACTTTGCCTAAAAAAATGAAGTACATAAGTTTGATATTGTTGATTTTAAAATTTGTAAATGTTTTTTCACAAGACAGTTTACAATTTAACTACGCTTTTGAATCGTGGAACGATGTTGTAAATAACATTAAAGGCGGAATAAAACAAGGCACTGTTTATAAAGGATTATTAGCTTTTGACCCAACAATTAAATATAAAAATTTCGGATACGAAGGTTCGTTTTGTTATTCTTTTGGGAAATCTCCTACAAAAGAATTAGTTGGCGATTTGCAAGTCTTGTCTAATATTGATGCTGATGTTGACTTCTTTATTTTCGAAAGTTTTCTTGGAATTCAAAAAGATGAAAATTAAAGCAGGTATAATAAATATGAACGAAATATTTGTTTGTTGCGAAAAAGGAGCAGATTTGTTATTAAATTCATCATTTGGTATCCCTTCTAATATAACAAATAATTCTCCTGTTTCTGTTTATCCAATTACTTCATTTGGTTCAGATTTTTTATATAACATAAACGATAATAATACCATTAAATTAGGACTATACGATGGTTTCCCTAAAACATTTACTCAACAAAATATTAAAACTGGAATTCATTTCAACGATGGTATTTTTTCTATTGCAGAATATGAAAAAAAAATTAATAGCAATAAAATAAAATTAGGTTTATACAATCATTCTGGAAGCTTATCTAATACAGATAGCTCTGTAATTATCAATCCGCATAATGGAATATACTCGATTGTATGTAGCGAAATTGTAAGGTTAAAAAAACATATTATTTCAACTATCTTTCAATTTAGCCAAAGTCTTTATTACAAAGCAAATTATAATTTTTATATTGGTGCAGGTATATCTTTAAACTTCATCAATAAATCAGAAAAAAATAATAAAGTAATTTTCGGTGTAGCTCACGTTGGAAGAAAAAATTTTTCTGATTCCGAAACCGTTTACGAAATATCTTACGTAAAGCAATTAGGTAAATACTTTACAATTCAGCCCGATTTACAATATATTGTAAATCCATTAGGTTATGTAAAACAACTAAAAAATGCTTTAACTTTGAATTTAAGACTTTTATTTGTTTTCGAAAAATAAATCACCTTCTTTTTTTCTTAGAAAATCCTTCGAAGCTCCTTTTAATTCAATATTAGGATTAAAATTAAGAAATTCTTGTTCATTAATCATTTGTTTATTAAACATTTTTTGGGCAACAAATTTTAAAAATTCTTGAACTTGCGGTTTTAAAACTCCAGTAGAATCAAAAGACGATGCAAAATGTTTGGGCTTAGGAACAATTGAAGCTAAAAATATAGCTTCTGGCAAATTTATTTCATTTGGCTTTTTCATAAAATAAAACCAACTTGCTTTTGATATACCGTAAATACGTGGACCAAATTCAATAATATTTAAATACAATTCAAACATTCGCTCTTTTGATGTAAGTCTTAAATTTTCGATTAACCAAACAATAAGCATTTCTTCTAACTTACGCGAGATAACTTTATAACGATTGAGATACAAATTTTTTACAAGTTGCATTGTTATGGTACTTCCACCTCTTGCAAATCGTTTTTTCTTAATATTTTCTATCATAGCTTCTCTAAAAGCATCTTGTATAAAACCTTTATGCCAAAAAAATGCACCATCTTCGGTACATAATAAAGCATTTATTAAATAAGGTGAAATATTTTTAAATGGTACATAATTAGTATTTGAATAGCTAATATGAATATTTTCTACAAATTCACCTTTTTCGTAAACCGCATGAACAAATTCAGAATCGAGTTTAGCAATATTCAAGTTTCCAAACGAAATTATTTTTAATTTTTTAGGCAATAACTCCGACTCTATTTTTAATGAGTCAATACAATTGAAATTTATTTCAAAATTCAAACGATACGATAAATTACCAGTTGCTTTAATATTATTTGTATTTGGAAATAATCCTTGCGGTAACGAAGTAAAAAAAGATCCTGCATCAATATTAGGCTCATTTAGTTTAATTTTCAATTTTTTTTCGGGATAAGATTGATATGAAACAAATGGATGAACTTTTAATTTGTTTACTAATACATAAGTAGAACTATCTAATTCAATACTGTAATCTTTAATAGAAAGGCTATACTGCATTTTTAACCTATCGAAATCTATTTCCGAAAAAGCTATAGAAGGCTGATGAACTATAAGTTTATTTAATTCGCCAACACCTTTTAAAACAACAGCATCAGCATTTTCGCTATGTACTATGCTAAAATTAGCAGTATCGAAATGAGCTTTTAGTCTTATGTTTGAAAATCCTGGAAAATAATTATCTGGTTTATAACGACTAGTACATTTAATTTTCAAGCTTAGCTCTTTAGAGTTTATTATACAAGCAAAATTTAAAATCTGTAAATTATTTTCGCCTGTAATATAAACAGGAGCTTTTAAAATAGAATTTCGAGTTTCTACAAAAGGAATTTTTATTTCTAAAAATAAATTTTGGTTCTTAAAATAGTAAATTTTAATATTCTTAATGTCTGATTTTTCGGGTAAAAAATTGAATAAAACTTTAAATAATAAATTTACTCTTTTTCTATAATCTATAACTTTACTTTCAACAGTGTCATTACGTGTTAAATTTTTCGTTTTAAAAAGCATTTGCAAAGTACCAGACGTATCAGTTGTTTGTAACTTAATGATAACATTATTTAAAAACAATTCTTTTATTTTTATTTCACCAAATATTGCCTTAAATGGATTTATTTTTAAAAATATTGTATCTATATTTAAAACAGTATCGTTATGTGCAGTTAAAATTATTTTATCGAAAGCTAATTTACTTAAACCTTTGAATTTAATATTTTCGACAAAAATATTTGCATAGTAATTGTTATTAAAATCATTTATTTTCGATTGAATTATGTAAACTACTAATACATTTTTAATTGTGAAAAAAATTATGATTAATAAAGTTAATGTAAATAAAAGTGAAACTCTAAGTTTCTTCCACAGCATTTTTATCATAAATACCTCATCTTAGAAAGAAAATTATTAACATAATCGTCAATTCCAAGTTCTAAAGATGTAAATTCTTTATTGTATCCTATGTTTCTTAATTTTGTAATATCTGCTTCTGTATAATACTGATATTTATCTCTTATATCTTCAGGCGTATCTACATATTTAATATTAACGTTTTTTTTTAACGCTTTAAAAACCGAAAAAGCTAAATCGTTAAAAGTACGTGCTTTGCCTGTTCCTATGTTATATATGCCCGATTTTTTTCTATTATGCATCAAAAATAAAATAACATCGCAAACATCTTTAACGTAAATAAAATCGCGTTTTTGTTCTCCGTCAACTATACCTTCTTTATGCGATTTAAAAAGTTTTAATTCACCTGTATCAATTATTTGGTTATAGGCGTGATAAATTACAGATGCCATACGTTTTTTATGATATTCGTTTGGACCATATACGTTGAAAAATTTAAGTCCAGCCCAAAAATATGGCTTTTTATCTTGTTGTAAAGCCCATTTATCAAATTCATTTTTAGAAACACCGTAAGGATTCAATGGTTTCAGTTGATTTACTATTTTCTCATCGTCGCTATAACCTAATTCTCCACTTCCATAAGTTGCTGCACTTGAAGCATATATCAATGGAATACCAAATTCTACGCATATACTCCATATTTTTTTACTATAATTAACATTCAACCTTTCAAAAATTTCATAATTAAATTCAGTTGTATCAGTTCTTGCACCTATATGAAAAATAAATTCTACATACTTATGGTTCAATTTCAGCCATTCGATAAATATATCGCGATGAACTTTTAAAGAAAATTTCTTGTTAATGAGATTTTTATTTTTTTGTTCATTAGAAAAATCATCTACTAAAACAATATCGTAATATTTTTCATTATTAAGCTTAGAAACCAAAGCACTACCTATAAATCCGGCAGCTCCTGTAACTATTATCATAATTGTTTTTCTGCAAAGTTACTAATCCATATTTTAATTTAGTAATTTTGCACTAAATATGTTGAAGAAAATTTTTAAATTAACAAAGCGTTTAGTACTGATTTTCTTTGTTGGAAGTATTTTTATAGTCATTTTATATCGTTGGGGTCCTGTTTATATAACTCCCCTAATGATTATTCGTTCTGTTGAACATATTTTTTCGGGTGAATTTCCACGTATGAATAAAATATGGGTTCCTATTGAAAAAATTTCGCCAAATATGTACAGAGCTGTTATGGCAAGCGAAGACCAAAGTTTTGTTTATCATAATGGTTTCGATTTTAAAGCTATGCAAAAAGCATATAAATACAACAAAAGAGGTAAGAAAATACGTGGAGGTAGCACTATAAGTCAACAAACAGCAAAAAATGTTTTTCTTGTACCTTGGCGTTCATATGTAAGAAAAGCATTCGAGGCATATTTTACTTTTTTAATTGAGCTATTTTGGAGCAAAGAACGAATAATGGAAGTTTACTTAAACGTTATAGAAACAGGCGATGGTATTTATGGAGTAGAAATGGCTGCAAGAAGATGTTTTAATAAATCGGCTAAAAAATTAACTGCATACGAAGCAGCCACTATAGCTGCTAGTTTACCAAACCCAAGAAAATTCAAATGTAACCAAAAATCAAAATTTATAACAAATCGTCGAAACTTGGTATTGCTAATTTAGTATACATTCAAAATTTATAAACTCCTTATTTATCTTTTTATGGAAAAAAATATTAAGAGTGTTTCTTATCATCTCGAATGACTTGGAGTAACATTTTGTCCTTCTCTTAAATCTTGCTAAATAATGTCTTATTAAACTATTCATCCCCTCTATTGAATACGTCTCTTTCTTACTTTTTATGTGTTTTTGTGATGGTAATACACTATCATAACTCTGCCAATAATCTGTACAAAATTTTTCAATCTTAAAGTTCTTTATTTGCATATAAAGTTTTTCCGCAGACGATTCACTTCTATCTCCTACATAAAAACCAAGAACTTGTTTTCTATCTCTACTATAAGCGCACCAAATCCATGCTTTGTTTTTTTTTCTTTAATGTAACTACACAACTCATCCATTTCTACAACCTTAAATTCTGTATGATAATTTTTTTTCATCTGTTCAATACTTTTACCTAATTTTTTAATCCAATTCATGATACTTACATGGCTTATTCCTAAAATCCTTTCAATAGCTCTAAAACCCATACCTTCTAAGTAGAGTTGAATAGCTCTTACTACAAGTTCTCTTTCTATTCTTTTCCCTAATTTGAAAACCGTGAAATGATACCCACATTCTTTACATTTATACCTTTGTCTATTTTTCACTTTACCATGCTTAACATATTTAGTACTACCACATTTTGGACATCTGTTAGTTGTTTGCATATTTCTTTTTACGCAAATATAGTTTATGTATACTAAATTAGCAATACCCGAAACTTTATTCTAAAGTATATAAATCAGATGCCAAAAAACTTAAATGATTATTAAGTACAAATTATAACTTTTTTAAAAATACTTATTCGAAATTAAAAGAACCAAACTTAGCACTTCTACCATCCTGACCAAAAGTAATAAATCGTTTACCTATACTTGAAACAATTTTTGGAATAATAACATAACGTTCATCTTGACCCTTAAACATTGTATATTTTTCATAACTTCCATCGGGGAAAATGGAAACAAGTGTAGCCAATCCTTTAGGTGTTAAAACAGGATTGTTTTTTAGCTGCTTTGTTTTTATTGCAATTTTGTTATTTAAATTAGCTTTATTATCGTTATAAACAATTTTTATTTTATTATAAACAGAATATGCTTTATAAGAATGATAAAATCCTATATCGTCAGGACTATACTGATTTTTAGGGATACGAATATTCCAAGCTAGTACGCCATCTTTATTTACTCCAAATATTATTAAGTCGTTGAAATAATAATGATCTACGTGAGTTACTTTTTTTGTAGCAGGGTCAACAATATCGTCGCCACGTACATATTCTTGCTCAGCTATAACAGCAAAACCACCATTATCGAAAAACAGTAGATCTTTTAAAATGTAGTTATAATATTGTTCAGGAGAAGTTCCATTCCGTTCCTGGGCACATTCTGCTATAAATTCTTTTGTAAAAAGTCTTGTATATTTTTTGGGGTCTAATGTTTCAATTTTTTGTGTACGAGGATTTATTTTCATATAATATGCTCCCATAAACTCATTTGCTACTTTAACTGTTTTATTTGCAAGAAAACCAGCTACTACTATATTTTCATCATTATCTAAAGCAAAAATTGCATTAACAGGAACATATTTATCGGCTTTTATATCGAATTCAACAAATTCTTTTCGTTTAGGATTATAAGCTATCATCTTATATTCGTATTTTTCTATTGTTGGCATATTTGAAGTGGTGGGTTTCTTTTTTCCTGCCTCCAAACATTTTGCTAAGAAATATAAATATCCGCTTTTACCAACAGAATACTGAATAATATCAAATGTACGGTCTAATAAAGGTAGGTTTAAAGAATAACTTGCTTCTTCAACTAAATCTGAGTTTATTATTTTAACATTAATGGCTTCATTATTATAAGAAGCAAAAGTATTATGATATAATACAACTATTTTATTATTTATAAGGTTTATTTTAAAACCATCTTTTGGAGCATTTGTTAATGGAATACTTCCTATGTCTTTTGGTTTATTTTTCAATGTGCCATCGGTATTTAAGTATTGAATATAAAGTATTTTCTGGCTACTGACATTAGCATGTGTTAATAAAATTAGCTTTTGGTTTAAATAAAACATATCGGCAAAATGTGTCTGAATGCCATTTACGCTTGGCATAATAATTTGATTTGTAGATTCTCTTGTGTTTGTAATTGAAGATATGTAATCCATATATGTGTAATCGGTTAATATTTCTGTAACACTATTTGATTTTAATAAATAATATCCATCTTTATCGTAACCTAAAAACTTATGATACCACATATTTTTTTCAAGAGTAAAATTATTTCCCCAATCCATTTCAACTGATTGAGAGAACAACGAAATGTTAATAAAAAAAACTAAACTAAAAATGATACTCTGTTTCATAATTTTGAATTTTTCCTTGTTGCTACAAAGATATATTTTTACAAACAAATTTCCTACTTTTTATTATAAATTTTTATTGAAAGCTGTCCACAAGCTGCATCTATATCCCATCCCCTACTTTCTCTAATTTTAACATTTATTTTTCGGCTTTTTAAATATTCGTAAAACCATTGAATAGTAATTTCATCGGACGATTCAAAATTTGCTCCATCTACACTATTATATTTTATTAAATTAACTTTCGATTTCAGCGAACTGCATAATCTAACTAATTCTTTTACATCTTCTAAACTATCATTAAACTGACGAAGCATAAGATATTCAAAAGTTATTTCCTTTTTTGTTTTTTTTATGTAATGATTTAAAGAAACAATTATATCGTCCAATTTATATTTTCGGGAAATAGGTATAATTTGTTCTCTTTTACTTTGTATTGCACTATGTAAAGAAATTGCTAGCTTTATTTTTAAGTTTTCGTCAGAAAATTGTTTTATAGCATTTGGTATTCCTACTGTAGATAAAGTAATTCTATTAGCCGACCAGTTCATTGCACTTGGTGAAAGCAAAATATGTAAAGCTTTTATGGTATTATCGTAATTTAAAAATGGTTCGCCCATTCCCATAATTACAATATTTGTCAACTTTCTATTAAAGTGCTGTTCTGAAAGTTTGTTTAACAATACTATCTGATCAATTATTTCTCCTACATTTAAATTTCTTGTAAAGCCCATCTGTCCTGTAGCACAAAAAGAACATTTAATAGGGCAACCAACTTGTGTTGATATACAAGCTGTTAATCTATTATCAGATGGTATTATTACACCTTCTATAATTGATTTATCGAATAACTCAAAAGCTACTTTTATTGTTTTATCAGATGAAGTTTGAATGTTAGTTACAAAAACATTATCCCATATAACACTTTCTTCAATATCTTTTAATAATGTTTTAGGAATATTTTTAATTTCGGATAATTGACTAACATTTTTTGACCACAACCACTGATATACTTGTTTAGCTCTATATGCTTGTTGTTTTTTATTTTGTAACCAGTTTGTAAGCTCTTCTAATGTATAATTGCGAATAATAGGTTTATTCATATATATTATCTGAGATAACCTCCTACAACACAATGCTTTTTAAACGTATTTGTTTTTCCATTCAAGTTAAATATTTCTACATATACTATGTAAATTCCTATTTCGGCTTTAGTTTTACTATCGCTCAATCCATCCCACACAAAACGACCTTCAGTACCACAAAGCTCATTTCTAACCAGCTTTCTTATTAAACGGCCTTTTGCATCGAATATTTGAACATTTGCAACATAGCCTGGTTCCGGAAATTTATAAAAAATATTTAGTAAATCGTCTTTACCATCTAAATCGGGGCTAAAAACTTCAGGTTCTACTGTAATTTCTCCCTCGAAATCACGAAATTTAGCATACTGCGAATTTTGATATGTAGGTGTTCCAAAACCAACATTTTGCGAAGCCGAGTGCCACGATTTTGCATCTTGTGTTGGTAAACTTGGATATATTTTTTCTAGCGATACGCCCTTAAAAGAATTTAAAAGCTGAAAATGCATACTTTCATCGAAAATAAAATCGTCTATTATTTGAAGGGAGCTGTTAACAAATGTTAACCTATCTCCTGTTGATTTTAAAGCTGGAAATTCTGACATTTCTACAACTTTTTTAGGATAAGGTGTATTATAGAATGCTGTTACTTTCTTTAATGATTTAGTAATTACAACGTAGTCGTATGGCAATAAATAAAAACCTTCGTTTGTAATATTTTTTACAACAGAAGCCATCTGATTAGTATCGAGAACCGCCAGTTTTAAATCTTTCAAATTAAATAATTTAGAAGTATTATTATATAATTCAACATAATCGTTTCCACCAGTTGGTTCATAGAATAACACTTCGTTTATAACAATATCGCCTGGTAATATTGTATTGCCAATACCAAACTGAGTTGTTAATGTTGTTTGAACAACATTTCCCACACAATCTTTTACACCAGTTAAAACACTTAATGTATATATTGTATCGACTACAAAATTAGCTCCATTAAAAGTCAATAAAATTTTTTTTCTGCTAATATCATAAAAATTAACATTATTTGGGTTGCCAATTCCATTACTAACATTGAAATTAGTTGGTAATAGTATATCGTCCATTAAACTTTCGCTAAAAGTAACAATTATTGAGTCGTTATTAACCAAAATTGCACGAAGTAAATCAGGTTTTATATTATCAGGATTTTGTGCTCTAACAGAATTTACAGCTCCTGGCGTTCCCCCTTTTGGATCCTTAGATGCTGTCCAGTTGTTTTCTGCACCACAAGGATTGTTAGGATCTATCATCTCTAAACTCCAACCACCGTCATCTTTATTTGTATTATTGTACCATTTATCGGTGTATTCAACAAAATGAATCAATTTACCATCTTTATATTTTAACAATAATGAAGCACCGCTATTTGTTAAAACAGAAGTACCTGTTAAAACGGGCAAGACATTTCCATAAGTTTGTAAAAAATTAACTGCTGAACTATGAGCAAGAATAACATATTTTCCTGCTTGCAATTTATAATTGGGTAATGTTACTGTTGTATTATTTATAGTTAATGTCCAGTTTTTTAATTCAAGATCATAAGCAGAACGATTAAACAATTCTAAATATTCATATTCTGGCAACTGAACTTTTGGTGTTGGGTCGGCCATTATTTCGTTTATAACAACATCAAACATATTTGGATAATACCACATAAAATTAGCTGTAAGGGGCTGTGGAATAGGATTGTTTGCCAAATCTGTTAAATTAAAAAAAGCTATAGTATAATTTTGCCCCGATACAAAAGGAGTAGAGAAAGTTAAATGTATCAAAGCCGCATTCATAGGATCTCTTGTTGCAGAAGACGGAACTCCTATGTTATTATTAACCACATAATTATTTACATTTTGTGCAGTACTTAACGATATTCCTTCAGTAAACAAAAGTGATAAATTTAAAGAATCTATTACAGTAACTTCCAATAAATTTGGCTGAATAGTATCTACTTGTACAGGTCCAACATAAAAATCATCGAAGAAAAATTTATTTTTTGCATAAGAAGATGAATATTTACAAATTACACCAGTAAATGCTATAGTATCATAAAAATAAGTATTTGACACAGTGTTTTCAAGAACAAATGCAGAACCACCAACGTAATCGGTAAAAATTTTCCAGATTCCTGACGAATATCTAATAATCTTTAGACGTACCTGAGGATTTACTGCAACATTGCCAAGTGGTCCGGTTGCTAATAAAGTTGAAGTTAAGCTGTCTTGATAGAAAAATTTTACTGCATCGTTCGAACCATCTTCACCTATTTGAATATAGTAGCCTTTTAATGGTTTTGTAAGATCGGTCATATTGCTCATTAAATAATATTTAATGTTATTATTACTTGAAGGGCTTATTTTTAAGTTTATCCATACCTGCCATTCGGTGCTATCGTATATAAGTTTAACTGGTGTAGATAAATATGAGTAATTTACAGAACCAGAAGCCACAGTATTTAATTCTAACTGAAAATTTGTGTTAATTATAAAATCTCCTGTACTGCCTATCCATACAGGATTTTGGTTATAATTCCCATCGCTAAAATCGTCTATTAACGTAGTTGGTGGAATAATGCTATATATATAATTAGAATAAGCCGATTGTAAAAAAGATAAATTATCATTTACAGTTAATCGTATAATTTCTTCAATATTATATGTCAAATCAGACCATTGTGAAAGACCATTAGAAACTTGTTGAGTTAAACCATTATTTGATTGCAGACTACCAGTTCCTAAATCTAATTGTAAGTTTAAACTTCCGCTGTATGTTAAATCTCTATTTCCATTAGCATCTGTAACTTCTGCAACAACATTAAATGTTAAACCAGGAATTACTATAGAAGGCTCTTGTACAATATTTATTTTAGTTGCCACCACTTCAATTGTAAATATATTAGATATAACTGGCTGAAACGATGTGCTAAAAGCCGAACCTGTTAAATAAGAATCAAATGAATAAGCATCTACAAAACATTGTATTGTTGTTTGATCTATTAACGAAGTGGTTTTCAAATATACATATAATTCTAAAGTGATACTACTATTATTTGGTATTGTTAGCATTCCATCATTAAATTGAAAACTAATATTATTCTGATTTATTGTTGTAGAAGCAACTGAAACATTTGTATTATTATGCTTTAAAAATGCTCCTTCGATAATGTTTTGCCAATTATTTGATAAATTATTTTTTATTGAAATAACCGAAACCTTTGTAGGTAAACCATCAGATGTTCCTAAGTCGTTAAGAGTAAAACTAAATATAGCTTTAGCTAAAGCTGGGCTTGTTCTAATTGATGAAATTGTATCGGCAGGAATTTGTTGTAAAGGTTCACTTGCATAACTATCATTGTCGTTAGTATTAACAGGTGTAACATTTCCACTAAGCGAAAGAGTATTACTGTTTATTCGCCACGTTCCTGCGCCACTTTCGGCCTGATAACCGTACCATCTTATATATAGAGTTTGTCCACTATTTACAATAATATTTAAACCTGTAATAGTTCCATCTCGCTCTAAATCGTTGTCGGGGACATTAACTGTTGCTAAAGTATTGTATGTTGAAAAATTGGGGTTGTTTGAAACTCTCACTTCATAAACTCTAATACCTGTAGATGAACGTCTTTCACCAAAAGCAATAGTATTAATTGATAATTTATATCCGGCATTAGGGGCTATTGTAATTTGAAAATAATCGGCAGTATCGGGGTTAGCATTAGTTGTCCATCCCGAACACGATGCACCACTAGAACTAAAGTTCAATGTATTTAAGCCCGTTCCTTTAGTAAAAACACCTGCAGTAACGTTGGAATTAACATTAACCGGATCACCATTTAATGTTAATGGCCAAGATGCTATTTGGCTTTTATTTTCTAAAAATAATAACAAAAATACTATTCTCAATAAAATCTTCATATAAGTATATTATAAGTAGCTTGTAAAGATACTACATTTTGAACAAAATCAGAAAATTTTATATAAAAAAATCACAATTCTATCATAAAGAAACATCACGCAGATTAGAAAAATCTTTATTATTTAGTAAGCATCTGTTAGAACTTAAAAAATTTTTTAAATAAACTTTAAGAATATACTTTTAAAATTTGCTTGACAAATAAAAAGCTTGTAATTTTATTTCAAAATTATTTTTATGGGAATGCATATAGCCGTTGCCGGTAATATTGGTTCAGGCAAAACAACTTTAACTTCTCTTTTATCGAAACATTATAAATGGGAAGCGCATTATGAAGAAGTTGATGAAAATCCATATTTGAACGACTTTTATGAAGATATGCACCGGTGGTCATTTAATTTACAAATTTATTTTTTAAACAGCCGATTTAGCCAAATTTTAGAAATTAGAAAATCGCCAAAAACAGTAATACAAGACAGAACCATATACGAAGATGCATATATTTTTGCTCCTAATCTTCATTCAATGGGTTTAATGTCTTCAAGAGATTTTGAAACATATTTTGCATTATTTACTTTAATGTCGTCACTTATTCAACCACCTGATCTTTTAATATATCTACAAGCCTCTGTACCAAAATTAGTTGAACAAATACAGAAACGAGGAAGAGAATACGAAGCAAATATTCGTTTAGATTATTTGAAAAAACTTAACGAACGATACGAAGCTTGGATTTCAAGTTATAATCTTAGCAAAGTTCTAATTATTGATGTTGATAATAACGATTTTACAAATAATCCATTACATTTAGCACAAATAATTGATCAAATAAATGCAGAATTACATGGGTTATTTCATAATAAATAATCCTTTGCAACATTTACATACATAATAGCGTCTATTGCTCGCAATGAAACTATTAACTTTATTGATAATAATAATTTTTAATTAGGGTTTGCTGAAAAATTCAAACTGCAATTAAGTAATAATTTTTCAAATTCATAGTAATTTTTCTTTTCAAAAGCAAAAATGTGTAAAAATTTTCTTTCGAGAAAAAAGACAATAAAA